>UMGX01013500.1_pt1 | contig 13263 bp, 10 predicted proteins | sample 1965411 | NCBI WGS metagenome assembly UMGX01 (sample SAMEA4836086, study PRJEB28245) | human gut metagenome | biome: gut microbiome; material: fecal sample | place: Denmark | collected 2008 | reverse complement strand
TTCTATTGTAATTTTTTCTAAATCTATATCCGATACATTCCATTGATAATTTTTAGGAAATGGGAAAACAACCAATGCTATTACCTTTGACAAGTAATAATTTCTGAGCACTTGTATTGTTCGATGTATATAATCTATATCGTCATTATAATTTACACATAATATACAGGCGTCCGGTTCAAAAGCAATTAGTGAATTTTGTTGATGAAATGTCATAAATCCTAAATTTCCAAATTTATATGGAATAATATTGGACTGAGTCCCCATAATGACTATATCTCTGTATCCAATTTCAAAAATCGCTTTATTCAAATATAAAATCTCATCTTCTGCGGATATTGTGTACGTATTCGCATATCCATTAGAAAAAACCACATCCATTCCAAACAATTGTGCTGATGGCTCTGTTCCAATTTGTCCAATTTTATATCCATCCTGCAAAAATCTTCTTCTCAAAGACAATTGAAGATTATATTTACCTTGCTTAGGGCTTGTTCCCACTATTGCCAACGTTGGCGAACCAATTTTATGACAACTGCCATAAGACATTTCGCCTATATTAATGTTCCGAACAATATGGCTCATAACCTCATTTCCATTTACAGCAATTTCTTCCAACACCTCTTTATTTTTTTGTAGATGTACATCATCAAAAAAGAATAAATTTTTCTTGTGTTTTTTGCAATGATCTAAAATTAACTTGCAATAGTCTATTTTTGCTATACTACTTATTAATTCCAAATGTCCTACAATAACCGTATCGAAATCTGCTTCCCAGTCTATATTGGAAACTCTATCCACCCATAAATTTGCTACAGCTTCACCAAAAACAAATTCTCTTGTGTTTTTGTTCAAATGCTGTGAATATTTGTAATCATAAGCACCTACAATTTCAAAAGACAGCAAATCAGTATTTGCTACTAGTGCTATAATCTCCTTATTACAAGGAAAAACGATTGCTTTTCTAATCTTTTTTATCCTTTGTAATTTTTCAAGTTGATCATTTCGTGCATTAAATTTAGGAAATTCTATTATTTGTTCTGCATCCTTCAATAAACGTTGTTTAACCTCTTCCAGAGTAATTTGTCTATTTTCCTGTTTATATCTTGCAACTCTAGATGTAATATATGGAGCTACAAAACTTGAACCACTTACATATTTATATTCTTTCTTCTCCCAAGGCAGTCTTTGTTTCCCTGCATATCCTAAAATTTCGACGGGTGAATTTTCTATATAATAGTACTGTTTTACACTACGTATCAATCGGTTCCAAGATACCCCAATAGCATTATTAAAGGCAGCCGGATAGGAAATGCTTCCTTCGTTATCATACGCCGATATAATGAATTGTTTTTTCTCGCATAAACTCTGGCACAGATCATATAAGCGCTGGTATTGACATATGTAAGTGATTCCATTACTTAAATGTATTAAATCAATATCGCTATAATAATTATTAATATTTTCCAATATATCAATAATTTCTTCTTCTTGTGTCCAGTAATGCTCTTCAAATAATTTAAATGACACTATTTCTGCTTCTGGCATCTGCTTACATAATATATAGGCTATCGCCGTACCATGTCCAAGGTTATCTTTATTATCTCTACAATATAACTCGGTACTGACATGATGGATCTTATATTTTTTTAATTCTTCTCTATCTCCATTAACTCCACTATCTATAACTGCTATTTTCATATTTCTCCCTATTTTAAATAGTTATTAAAAATACAATTTAACCAAATTATAAAAGTCTCTAAATGTCTGCAATTTCTCAAAATCACTAAAGTCATTTATGATTCTAATAAAAAATTTTTCTTCTAATGCAATAATAACCTCTACAAACTGTAACGAGTCTAATTGTAATGGTACATCATAAAATTCTTTTTTATCGAAATAAATCCCTACCTCTTCGAAGATATTCAGTAATTCTTTTTCAACATTTAATTTTTTAACATCCATGGCTTTCCCTCTAAATTGGTATGAAAGGGCAATTTTTCGTTTAGCTCGCTTGCAATCTATTCTATAAAAATAGAGACTTTTAACTCGCCAACTTGAAATTGCCCTTTAAATTCTAAATTTTAATTTTTACTATCATTGGCCGTAATCTAGTTATCCTTTCCTGGTGTCGACAATAATCTAGGTACACTAGACAAATTATTTCTTTTAATAATTTTGTACAGCATCTTTTTCATATTCGCACCTCCTCACTCTAACCACACTTAGTAAAGCAGTTTGAGTTAGCCTCTCCATATAAACATACTCCTCGTTTCTGTTTTGGAATTGGCTTTACTAAAAGTTTTCTTTCCCTTTTTTTCATAGTTCTCTCTCCTTTTCATAAATTTCTATTTATTAGAAACACGTGTTCACTAATCGTTTTTAATCTTACATTATTAAAGTTTTACCTCATCCTTTATTCATATTGTGTATATTTTTCTTTTTACCACAAATTATTCTTTCTTCTCGCATATCATTCCGCTAAATATATGTGTATTCACAATCTCTTTCCGCAATATACAATATTCTTCTCAAATATTTTTTATTATTTTCTATATTTTTCTATAAAATTATTTCGTCTAAAAATTATTGTGATTATCTTTTAAATTCTGATTTTATTCTATCAGATTTTATTCTAAAAATGTTACATTTTGATTCTAAAGCATGTTTTTGTATTCTTTTGGTAAAATTATAGTAAATGATTCCAAAAATTAATTTTTAACAGAATTTTTTATGTAATTTAATTGGTATTTATTTTACTTGTTAATGTATTGCAGATTTATTCTGTAATACATTCTTTGATTTCGTCTTTAAAATTGTTAAAATAAATCAAGGATGTGATATTATGGATGTGCAATATAAATCTATCGGAAAAAGAATTAAGCTAAGAAGGAAAGAACTAAATATCAAGCAAAATGAACTTGCAGAAAAACTGAATATTTCCAATAATCATTTGTCATCTGTCGAGAATGGAAGAGAAAAGCCAAGTCTAGAACTTCTCTTAAATATATGTGAATTATTAAATGTAACCCCTGATTATCTATTATTAGGTAATATGCATACGAATGATATTTCTCAAGATATTCTTGCAAGTTTGAGACTCTGTACCGAAGAAGATGTTCTTTTAGCTCGTAATATTATAGAACTTTTAATCAAGAGAAATCGTAAAGACTGGAACAATCAACACGTTTTATAATATCAAATATCGCGTAGGCAAAATAGCTCTTGATTTTGTCTGCGCTTTTTAATTGCTATTTTCAAAAATTTTATGTAAAATAAATCTAACTAATACAGAAAGGTTTGGACATTATGAACATTTTTATATGCGACGATGACGAAAATATCATCAGCCAGCTTTCTACCTATATTCAGGAATATTTCAAAAAAAACAAATTAAAATGTCCCACTCTTATTCCCTGCTGCTCAGGTGAAACTCTTCTTTCCAGTCAGCAGCATCCGGATATTGTGTTTCTCGACATTGAAATGCCTGGTATGAGCGGAATTACAACCGCCGCCAAATTAAAGGAATTAAATCCGCATGTTATTATTTTTATCGTTACTTCTTTTATGGAATATCTCGACAGTGCAATGGAAATTCATGTGTTTCGGTACTTAAATAAACCCATAGACACGTTACGTCTTTTTCGCAACTTAAAAGATGCGCTTCGCATTTATAATGCTCAATCTCGCCAGATAGCAATCGAAACAAAATCGGAAGTTTACACTGCTTATACCCACGATATTATTTTTGTTGAATCTCGTGAGCATAAAATAACTGTTTATACAACTAATGGCTCTTATAGTTCTATTCATTCTATAAATGATTGGGTGAATAAATTAAATGGATTATCTTTTTTCCAAACACATAAAAGTTATCTCATCAATCTTAAATATGTGTGTCACTTTACTCACGACACAGTTTATTTATACGATAACCGCTTTCAAGCTTACTTAACCCGAAGAAAATATACATTATTTAAAAACACTTATTTATTATATCTAGATAGCACGAAATAAAGGACCGAAACTACTATGTTGATTTCTCTATTCTATTTTCTCATTTACTGTATAGAAGCCTGTATTTTGAAGCAATATTGTAACTCATTATTTGTGCCACAGCGCTCGGCGGCAAAGCAATGGAGTGTTCTTTGTTTGCTTTATATGATTTTATTTCTTCTTTCCTTTGCGCAAAATGTTCTCCTTAACGTTTTTGCCTTTTGCTTAATAAACTGGATTTATATTGTATTTTCTTATCATCTACGATGGTACTATGCCCTTTTTCACACAGTTATGGTAACTACCATTATGGGATTAAGTGAATTCATGGTCTCAAATGCTTTTCATCAGCTTGCACTACACCTCTATACTTCCAATGACAGTCTGCAAAATGTCATACTTTTAGGTGTTGTAAGCAAACAATTATACTTCTTTATATTATATGGCCTGTCCCATATATGTAAATCAAAATCTTCTAATATCCCACCTAATATTTCTATTGCATTTATTTTGATTTCTTTTTTATGCTTTGGAATTACTTCTACATTATTAGTTATCGGATATTATGTTGAATTACCTTCTCATTTTGGATACCTAATGGCATTTAGCAGTCTTTTACTTTTAATCGTCAATATATTCGTCTACTTCCTCTTCTCCTACATCCAGCGGAAAAACGAGGAGTTTACACAAATGCATCTACAAATGCAAAAGGAATCCGATCTGGTCCATTTTTATCAGATGATGGCCGAACAAACAGATGCCCAAAAACTTGTGATTCACGATATCAAGAAACACCTTTATGCAATTTCTTTATTGAATCATGAACATGAAAATCAAAAAATCAGCGACTACATAGAAAGTCTTACTCATTCTTCTCAACTCAAAGTTTCTATGCGCGTTTGCGAGAATGACTTCCTGAACGCTGTTTTCAACCGTTATCTGCAAAGATGTGAACATTTTCTTATTACATTGAATATCGATATACGAAAGCAGGCCTTGTCATTTATGGATGAATATGACATGACTTCTCTTTTTTGTAACCTTCTTGACAATGCAGTAGAAGCTGCCACTGGCTATCCGAATGCTTTTATCGAAGTATATGCTAGTTTTTCAAAGTCTCATAATCTGCTTCTACTTTCCGTGAAAAATTCGTGTATGCAGAAACCATCCATAGATACAAAAGGCCGTTTAAAAACGCAAAAATCTCCAAATGGCATTCACGGTACCGGACTGAAAAGTGTTCTCCGTGTAGTGAAAAAATATGAGGGAAACTATGAATTTTCCTACGATGATCAAAGTCATGTTTTCTCTACCGTTATTACACTGACAAATTCAAAGAAAGAAAAGTAAAATCCCGGAGAACTTCACATCCTCCGGGTCTTCTTCCGATCCATAATCTTACAAAATACAATCGCTGTTCCCGTGCTGATTGCTGTCGCTACAATTCCGGCTCCTACAATCGCTGTTGGATTCACGCTCCCATACTGGCTCCGAAAGGCAATGACATTCACCGGGATTAATTGGAGGGAAGAAATATTTAAAATGAGAAAGTTGCACATGGCGTTACTCGCCACAGGGCTTCCATGATTGAGTTTTCCAAGCTCCTCCATAGCTTTCAGACCTGCGGGCGTCGCGGCCCATCCAAGGCCGAGGAAGTTGGCGATAATGTTTGTAGTAATATGTTCGCCCGCTTTATGCCCTTCCGGAACTTCCGGAAACAAAAATCTCACAAATGGTTTGAGCATCTTCGCCCCTTTCTCAATCATTCCGGCCTTCGACGCAATTTCCATCAATCCCATCCAGAATGCCATGACGCCGATCATCGTAATGCAAAGTGTCACCGCCTCCTTGGATGAGTCCAGGGCAGCGTCCGTAATCTCCGGTATTCTGCCCGTAAATGCAGCGAAGATGATCCCAATCAGAATCATCCCCGCCCATAAAGAATTCAACATCGCTTCGACTCCTACACTTTGTTTTCCACATTATATGTGAAAATCCCGCGGATTATTTCTCGCTTTGAAGAATATCTTTGATTTTTATATTGTTTTTCTTTAATTTCAGATATACGATTTCCCGAAACAATGCATATAAAACCGATACGATCGGAATGAAAATCAACATTCCGACAACTCCCATCAGACTGCCGCCAATGCTGACTGCGGCCAGCACCCAAATAGAAGGAAGTCCCACCGAGTTGCCTACCACATGCGGATAGATTAGGTTTCCTTCAATCTGCTGCAATACCAGAAACAATACGATAAACCATAGCGCCTGAATCGGATGAATCATAAAGATCAGAAACGTACCGACAGCGCACCCAATAAACGCCCCAAAAATCGGGATCAGAGCAGTAAAGGCAATCAGAATTCCGATCAGCCATGCATACGGCATCTTAAATATACTCATGGCAATTACAAACATTGTTCCAAGAATTACTGCCTCCATACATTGTCCTGTCAGAAAATTGGAAAATGTCCGGTATGTCAGAGAACAAACTTCGATAGCCGCCTCTGCCCTGCCCTTCTGTACAAAAGCAAACAGAACCTTTTTCGCCTGCACCCCAAGTTTCTCCTTCTGAAGTAGAATATAGCAGGCAAATACAAAAGCAATAAAAAACGTCGCAAACCCACTTACAATATTTACCGCCGCGGTCACACCGGACTCGACAATATTTCCTGCACCGTTGGACACCCAGTCTACCGCAACTTCAATGACCTTATCCCAATTAAACTCTAATTGATTGACGTAAGCCATCACTTCCTTATTATTGTGGAACCAGTCGTTTGCCCACTCCTGTACTTTAGGAATAAAGGTTTGAATACTGTATCCTAATTTGGCAATCGTACCTGTTAATTGTGGAAGAACACCAAAGAGGACGCCTCCCACAATTCCGATCACAAAAATAATGGTAAGGACAAGGCTGACCGGTCTTGCCGTTTTCCTGACTATTTTATATTTTTCTTTCCACTTTTCCTGGATCAGCCTGTTTTCGATGAAATGCATCGGCACATTGAATACAAACGCAATCGCCCCTCCGAGAATGAAAGGAAACACAACCCCGATCACAAATTTGACCGCCTGAAATACAATCGTATATTTCCAGAAACACAAAATAATCAGTGCAGTAAATACGATCAGATGCCTTATTTTTTTCATATTCTCGTTGTTTAATTCCATATAAAGTCCCCTTTATCTGAGTTTAAAACGGATTGCTTTTAAACACTGAATCACCGGAATATTTAATATCGCAAGTCCATAAACCGTGAAAAGCTGTGTTATATTGAGAGTTGTAACACTAAATATGCCATGCAATGCCGGAATTGTCAATACTCCTGTAATCAGAACAAATCCGATCAGGAAAGCTCCCTGGAGATAAATATTATTAAAGAACCCTTTCTTAAACAACACCGGCCTGTCTGCCTTACAGTTATATCCATGGAAAAGTCTGGATGTACAGAGTGTTCCAAACGCCATCGTACTTCCGAGCAGTGCTCCTTCGCTTGTATACCCAATCATAAAAGCAATCATAGTCATTACGCCAATAGAAAGTCCTTCTGTCACAATCTTAGCCAAAAAATCTCTGGTCAGAATGGATTCATCTTTCTGTCTTGGCTTTTCATCCATAACGTCTTTTCTATGCGGCTCCAGTCCAAGGGCAATCGCCGGAAGACTATCTGTCAATAGATTGATAAACAACAGGTGAACCGGAGCGAACGGAACCGGAAGACCAGCGATGGATGCGTACAGAACCGCAAGGATTGCTCCGAAGTTTCCGGATAACAGAAACTGAATCGAACTCTTGATATTTCTGTATACATTTCTTCCGTTCTCCACTGCCTTGACAATCGTGGCAAAGTTATCATCCGTCAGAACCATGGATGCAGCATCCTTTGCTACCTCGGTTCCTGTAATACCCATGGCAACACCTACATCTGCCTGCTTCAGTGCCGGTGCATCGTTGACGCCGTCCCCGGTCATAGATACGATATTGCCTTTCTCCTGCCATGCTTTTACGATTCGGATCTTATGCTCCGGTGAAACACGGGCATACACAGAAATATGTTCTACAAAATCTTTCAGTTCAGCGTCAGACATGGTCTCAATATCCGCACCCTCACACGCCTCGGATTCATCTTTAAGGATTCCAATCCTCTTTGCAATGGCCGCTGCCGTAACCTTGTGGTCTCCTGTAATCATCACCGGCTTGATTCCGGCCCGGATACATTCTGCTACCGCAGCTTTGGACTCTTCTCTTGGCGGATCCATCATAGAGATCAGACCGAGGAATGTCAGGTCATCTTCATCATCTTCTACAATCTCTGTCTTTGTCTCCAGTCTCTTATATGCAAATCCGAGAACTCTAAGTCCCTGTCTGGAGAAATCCTGATTGACACTGGCAATGTGCTTCCGGTCCTCATCTGTGATCGGCTCTTCCTCACCATTTCTGCGTACTTTGCACATTCTTCCAGAAAGCACATCCACAGCGCCTTTGACAAACATGATAACACCCTCACTCGTCTCATGTACGGTAGACATGAGCTTTCTGTCACTGTCAAACGGCACTTCCGAGATTCTTCCATATTTTTGCCGGATCTCTTCCACATCCATTCCACAGTTTCCTGCAAAGGTGACTAGAGCTGTCTCTGTCGGATCCCCAATCTCCTGCCCGTTTACATTCTTTGCATCGTTGCATAAAATACTTGCAAGCATCAGCCTTCTGACCTCGTCCTGCTCTGTGGAGACTTCCTCCTTTGACATTCTATGCCCTGCAATGTAATAATCTTCCACCGTCATCTTATTCTGTGTCAGCGTTCCTGTCTTATCAGAACAGATAACAGACACACTGCCCAGACCTTCTACAGCCTGGAGTTTTCGGATGATCGCATGTTCTCTTGCCATCTTCTGCGTACCAAAAGAAAGTACGATTGTTACAATAGAACTCAATGCCTCCGGAATTGCCGCAACCGCAAGCGCAACCGCAAACATAAATGCATCTCCGAAGGATTCTCCTCTCCACACGTTGATTCCCATGAGGATTGCACAGAGAATCAGAATAAGGATAGAAAGTTTCTGACCAAACTGATCCAAATTGACCTGGAGCGGTGTTCTCTTCTCAGACGTCGTCTTTAAGAGGGATGCAATCTTTCCAACTTCCGTCTCCATACCAATACCAGTAACAACAAATTTTCCTCTCCCGTATGTGACGAAGCTTCCGGAAAATACCATGTTCACCCGGTCGCCAAGCGGCACCTCCCCCTCAATCAAGTCTATGCTCTTCTCTACCGGAATGCTTTCTCCTGTCAGTGCGCTCTCATCTACTTTGAGACTTGCCTGTTCGATAATCCTTCCATCTGCCGGAACCTGATCTCCTGCTTCCAGAATGACAATATCACCGACTGTCACTTCCCTGGACGGGATCTGCATGACAGTTCCATCACGCTCTACTTTGGCCTCTGGTCCGGAGAGCTTCTTTAGACTGTTCAGAGATTTTTCCGCCTTCACAGTCTGCACCGTTCCAAGAATTGCATTGATTGTGATGACAATCAGGATTACCGCCGCGCTTTCTGCATCCCCGAGAAAACCTGAGATGATTGCCGAGATAATCAGAATGATAACAAGAAAATCCTTGTACTGCTCCAGAAAAATCATCCCGACGCTTTTCTTCTTCTCTTCCTGAAGCTCATTTGGTCCGTACTTCTTCTGATGTTCCCGCACCTGCTCACTGGAAAGCGACTCCAAAGAGCCGTTAATCTGCATCCTGGTCTCATCAGATCCCATCTGATAATACTGTTTCATTTTTTCCTCCTCCACTTTCTTATAGGGTTCACCATTTTTTCATTTGCGATTCATACAGAAAAGTAAAGTATAAAAAAAGAGACTTTTACTGCACCACGCTCATGCAATAAAAGTCTCACCGTTTCATACTCGATCCGGGCAGAATCACTGCCGTACTGACGAACCTGTAACGCTTAATATAAGCGCCAGTTACTCCCTTTTATCAGATATTAATATAACGATTTTTTCTTAAAATGTCAACCTTTATCTCTGTAAATTTTCCATAAACAAGTAGCATTGGTATAAAATGGCTGCCGTACATTCCCGCACGGCAGCCAACATACTATCTACTATCCTATGTTTAAAACAGATTAGTTTGTGATTGTCATCTCCGTCTCTTTGTCAAATACGTGAATCTTTTCAGCATCAAATGCGAATTTCACTGTATCTCCGTTTCTTGCTGTTGTTCTTGGATCAACACGAGCTGTCATAGTAGCTCCTTCGTAATCAAAGTGTAAGTAAACTTCTGCACCAAGCATTTCATATACACGAATTGTAGCTTCGATCACTGTGTTCGGAGAAGATGCGATGAACATCGGCTCATCGTGCACGTCTTCCGGACGAATACCAAGTACAACCGTCTTTCCAGCATATCCACCATCGATAAGCTTCTTTGCTTTTGCAGGCGGAAGTTCGATCTTAGCCGGACCTACATTTAATAAAACTTTGTCTCCATTTACTTCACATTTTGCATCCAGGAAGTTCATCTGAGGAGATCCAATGAATCCAGCAACAAACAGGTTGCATGGCTCATCGTACAATTTTCTTGGAGTATCTACCTGCTGAACAACACCAGCATTCATAACTACGATTCTTGTACCGAGTGTCATAGCCTCTGTCTGGTCATGTGTTACGTAGATGATTGTTGTACCAAGTCTCTGATGTAATTTGGAGATCTCAATACGCATCTGTCCTCTTAATTTCGCATCCAAGTTGGAAAGAGGCTCGTCCATAAGGAATACCTTCGGATTACGAACGATCGCACGTCCCATAGCAACACGCTGTCTCTGTCCACCAGAAAGAGCTTTCGGCTTACGGTCAAGCAGTTTCTCAAGATCAAGGATCTTTGCTGCTTCACGAACCATCTTGTCAATCTCCGGTTTCGGAACTTTTCTTAATTTCAGTCCGAATGCCATGTTGTCATAAACTGTCATATGTGGATACAGAGCGTAGTTCTGGAATACCATCGCAATATCTCTGTCTTTCGGCTCAACATCGTTTACTACTTTGTCGCCAATTTTCAGTTCTCCGGATGTGATCTCTTCCAATCCGGCAACCATACGAAGGGTTGTAGATTTTCCGCATCCTGAAGGTCCTACGAAAATGATAAATTCTTTATCAGCAATTTCAAGGTTGAAATCTTTAACAGCCTCGAAACCGTTTGGATAAACTTTATTAATATGTTTCAATGATAAACTTGCCATCGGTGCTTCCTCCTAAATTTTAACCGTTTTTATTCGATGTAATTAGTATAAAAAAAAATGGTCAAAAACGCTAGTGCATGATTGCACAAACATTTTGGGGGATTCTGTACAAGGTGCCGAACTCTTTTGGGTCATATCTCACCTTTTTTCCCGATCATTTCCTGGTAGATATCCCGCTTACTTACCCCTCTGTCTTTTGCGGTCCGTTTCATAGCCTCCTTTTTATCCATTCCCTGGTTTAAATAAATCTGCAGATGCTCTTCCACAGAAAGTGGCATCCACCCTTTCTTTTGTTCCTCCTCCACTTCCTCCTGACTCTTTCCCTCCAGGACGAGTACACATTCTCCTTTTGGCGGCACTTCCTCATAATACCTGACGGCTCCTCCAAGACTATCGCTGTATACAGTCTCGTACTTCTTTGTAAGCTCCCGGCACACCGTGATTCTCCGGTGGCTGCCAAGAGTGTTCTTCAGTTCTCTTAATGTCCTTACCAGTCTGTGCGGCGCTTCATAGAAAATCATTGTCCTAGTCTCCGTACACACCTCATCCAGTATACGGCGGCGTTCCTTCTTATCTTGTGGCAAAAATGCCTCAAAAGCAAACCGTCTGGTCGACATTCCGGACAAAGTCAGCGCCGTAATGCAGGCACACGCCCCCGGAAGCGATGTGACAGCGATGCCTGCTTCCTTACACATGCGTACCAGCTCTTCTCCCGGATCTGATATCCCTGGAGTGCCGGCATCCGTTATGAGCGCAACATCCTTGCCCTCCTGCAATTTTTCCACCAATTTTCTCCCTTTTTCGATTTTATTGTATTCATGGTAACTTGTCATGGGTGTACGGATCTCAAAGTGATTCAACAATTTAATACTGTTTCTCGTATCTTCCGCCGCAATCAGATCCACTTCTTTTAAGATCCGGATCACACGGAACGTCATATCTTCCAGATTCCCTATCGGAGTCGCACACAAATATAATGTTCCTGCCATAGTTCCTCCTTTACTTTTCTCCTGCCCTTCCCATCCCATAGTTGGCGAGAAGCTCCCCGGTATAACTTCCATCCTTTTCATAGACAATCAGTGGAGGATCCACCTGCATCCGTGATCTGCCCTTATTACTCCCCTCGATCAGAACCATATTGGGCTCCTTATCCACATAAGGATGGACAAAGCGGATTCTCTTCGGCTCAATCCCATAGCTTGTCATCTTTGTAAAAATCTCCGCCAGACGAAACGGTCTATGTACCATATAGAATCTCCCATGGAATGTCAGAAGTCTTGCGCTCTCTCGCAAAATATCATCCAAAGTACAGAGTACCTCATGTCTGGCGATCGTCTTGGCACTGTTGACATTCTGAATCCCATGCTGCCCGATCATATAGGGTGGATTTGTTGTGATGACGTCAAAAGAAGCAGCCGGAAAGTAGTCTGCCGCTTCTTTAATATCGCCTGTCTTTATCGTAATTTTGTCTTCCAGATGGTTGTGAACGACACTTCTTCTGGCCATATCCGCGTTTTCCTCCTGGATTTCCAAACCTGTAAATTCCTCTCCGTCCGTCTTGACTGTCATCAAAATGGGAATGATCCCTGTCCCGGTGCCGATGTCCAGAGCACGCTCGCCCCTTTTGACCTTTGCGTAGCTGGCTAAAAGCACAGCATCCATTCCAAAACAGAACTTTCCCGGATGCTGAATAATCTCATACCCATGAGTCTGCAGATCATCCAGGCGCTCCCCATCTTTTAACTTACACATTGTCCAATTTCGACGCTCCTTCATTTTTCTCAAGTGCTACAAGCTCTTTCATTTCCTCTTTGGAAAGGCGCATATCATTTTTCTTTCTGCGTGACTTGAATTTCAGCTCAGAAGCCTTATACTCGCGTATCTCTTTCTCGTCGTTTTCCAGTGTCACAACTACCTTGACTAGCTGCCTCAATACACTTAAACTCTGCACTTCTCCCCGCAGTCCTTCTGGTGTTGTCACCGTATCGCCTGTGGACGGCAGCCTGCT
>UMGX01030674.1_pt1 | contig 13551 bp, 10 predicted proteins | sample 1965411 | NCBI WGS metagenome assembly UMGX01 (sample SAMEA4836086, study PRJEB28245) | human gut metagenome | biome: gut microbiome; material: fecal sample | place: Denmark | collected 2008 | reverse complement strand
CGTGGCCGTCACCACAGTGCCCGGCACGAACCCCGAAGACCCGGATAACCCCGGACACGGCATTGACCCGGAGAAACCCATTGACCCGGACGCCGAGTATCCCTCGGACGAGGTCATTGTGCCGGTCGATCCAGACCGCGAGCCAGACCCCGATCCCGACCCTGTGGACGGGCGCAGCATTACCATTGTCAAATTTACGGACACGGCTTTTGCGGCGGTGGGTGACACCATCGGCTATGGAGCGACCGTCACGAATAACGGGACGGTGGATCTCACCAACATCCGTTTGGAGGACGTATTTGCCAATGCATCCGGCCCGATCACTCCCGTGGAGGGAGACGGCTATGTATGGGAGGACGGAGACGCCCTGATCCCGGAGCTGGCTGTGGGCGAGAGCGTGACCGTGTACTTTGATTACACGGTACAGGCCGACGACGCGGGCAAAAATCTGCGCAATGTGGTAATCGCGTCTGTGCCGGGCGAAAACCCGCCTGATCCCGATGCGCCGGATACCGGCGTCAACGACCCGGACGCACCTGTGACGCCGGATGTGGAATATCCCTCGAATGAGGTCGTTGTGCCAGTCGATCCTGCGGGCGGCGGCGTGGCTGCTGAGCCAAAGGTCAAGATTTACGGAGACAGTGACCCGGAGCTGACCTACACGCTGACCGAAGAACTGATCAAGCCGGACGACATTTGGGGCGAGTTGGAGCGCGTACCCGGCGAGGCCGTGGGGGTTTATCCCATCCTGCAAGGCACGCTGGAGAGCAAAAACTATGACATCACCTATGTCCCGGCGATTTTTCGCATCCTGCCCGCGCCGCTGACGGTGACGGTCCAGGACAAGACAAAGGTATATGGAGACGCCAATCCCACGCTTACCTACACGGTCACAGGATTCAAGTTCGACGAGACACTGGAGAGCGCCACAGACAACAATGTGACTGTGGAAACTCCGGCCACACTGGAATCCGGCGCAGGAGAGTACGCGATCCAGGCCAGCGGCCTGACGTTCCCGGCCAATGACCAGGGCAACAGCAATTATTATGCTGTTTATGTGGACGGTACACTCCGAATCACCCCGGCCCTGCTGACGGTGACGGCCCAGGACAAGACAAAGGTATATGGCGCTCCCAACCCCAAACTGACCTACACGGTGACGGGCTGGAAGCTGGATGACACACTGGAAAACGCCACAAACAACGACGTGCAGCTGGATACGCCCGTGGGGCTGTATACGTTGGTGGGCGAATATCCCATTACTCCCAGTGGCCTGACGCTCCCGCTCAACGCACAGGGCAAAGTCAACTACGATGTGCAGTATGTGCCCGGCGTGTTCCGCGTCCTGCCGATCACGGGCCTGATCGACGTGTTTGCGCCGGAGGCAGAGGCCATTGTACGCGGGCCGGACGGCAATATCCTTACGGTGACGCCGAAGCAGTTCCCGAAAACCGGCGTTACCCCCAGCGACGTGACCGAACATGAGGACGGCACGCTGACGGCTGAATTTGAGGGCGACAGTGCGCCGGATGAGATCACCTACAACGGCAAAACCTACTCCCGGACGGGCGAGGTCACGATTGACCGGGCAGATGGAGCGCCGAAAGAGCCGGAAAGCGTTGTGGTCGAATATTCCGGCCTGGAAGAACAGCAAGTGCCGCAGACCTATCATGTGGACAATGGCTCCAGGTCTTATGACCTGTCCCTGTCGGACGTGCAGTTCGCCGCTGGCGCACCGCAGACGCTTACCATCGACTATACCGACACGACGGCTCCCACGCCTCCCCAGGTATATGTGGCCGAGATCGACGGAGTGGAAACGACGTTTACACTGGCCTCGATGGAGCAGACCAGCGATTACAGCTGGCGGGATGTGGATTTCACAACGGTTTGGTATGGACGCCAGCTGGCCGACTTCTATTTGGGTAAGATCCAGCCGGACAGCCCCGCGATTCCGTTTGACTCCGCCAATCCCCGTTATGCAGGCTATGAGGCTGTACTGCTCCAGTATTTGGGCCTCGACGCCGACACCTACCGCATTGTGGATTCCGAATGGCGTCAGCTCGACGAACCGTGGCAAAACACCCTGCGTCATACAGGCGTTTACCACGCACAGCGTTATGCAGCCAGCTGGCGTGCGACCTACACGACAGCCAGCGGCACCTATGACGCTGTGGCAACCTATTCCGCGCTCGCCGAGGAGGCACCGGCCATCGCAACGGCGGATTACGCCGAAGTGCGGGCAACTCCCGCATCGGTGCTGCCCATTGTGGTTTTGTCCTGTCTGGGCGTTCTGTTCCTGGCGGCAGTCGTTGTAGCGACCCTGATGATCCTGCGCAAACGGCGTCAGGATGACAAACCCAAAACATGATTTTATTTCATCAAAGGGCGCGCCACATCGGCGCGCCCTTTCTTGTGAAAGGAGTTGATTAAGAAAAGAATAAACGTCTTTATGTGCACAAATGCCCAGGCGAAACTCTGTCGCCGACAGCCACCAATGTGCACGATAATCTTTCCGAAATAGAGGAGTACAGTAAAATGTCACATGGCAAAGGAGATATTATATCAGCCATCAAAGAACACATCGATATTCCAGATTATCTGGAAAGCTGTGGATATCATGTCAGAAAACATGGCAGCAAGGGTAAGCTCACACTCAAGGAACATGACAGCTTTGTGTATGATCCGGAACGCAAGCGCTTCTACTGGAACTCCCGCGATTTGGAGGGGGATATCGTCGATCTGTATGGCTATCTCAACAATTGTGATTTCGACGCAGCGCTCCGGGCTTTACGCGCCATGCTTCCAGCCAGGACATATCAAGCGTCACGCCCCTCCACATCGGCAGTTCTCCGTCCGAGTGTCACCAAATCGGCTCCTTTTTCACCGCCCAAATCTGCTCCACAAAATCTGAAATATGTGTATGCATATCTCATCAATACGCGAGCGATCTGTCCCACGGTTGTAAAGTGGCTGGTCAAGCAGCATTACATCTATGCTGATGCAAAACGCAATTTATGCTACACATCACTTGGATACGGAACGGATAGACCGTATGTCGGACAAAAAGGAACCTGGGTAGATTCTGAAACCGGAAAACCGACACATTTTCGGTGTGCTGTGGAGGAGGGCAACTTTGAGGGGCGTTTTTCCGTCAATATGGTGCGCGCCGATGGTTCGCCGACTTGTGTGGAACGGGTATTTGTGTGTGAAGCGGCGGTTGATCTTTTCAGCGTCATGTCCTTTTTGGAACTCAACCAGAGGGACTTTACGCAATACGGTTATATCAGCCTGGAATGTTGCTACGAAGGCCCTCTGCACTATCATCTGCGCCATCACCCTGAAACAAAAACACTCTATTTGGGGCAGGACAATGATTCAGGCGGGGCACAGAGCCGTGCCGCTTGCCGTGCCCTGCTCCAGCGGCAGAACTGGACAGGCCGCGTCATTGACAAAATCCCCTGTACTCCTGACGGGGATTGGAACGATGATTTGCGGACTTTCCGCAGTTCGGTACATCAATCTGAAGCAAAATCCCCTGCAACACGGTCGAAAGGAGGCGTCGATTGATGAAAACCATTGAATCATGGGTACAGGACATGAAAAGCCAGGGGGCCGGCTTCGCAAATGCTCTGGTTGTAAATCTTATCTTAGCTTTTATAACCGGCACTGCAATTCTCGGCTTTTTTCTATGTGCAGCCAAAGCATACTCGAGCTATATGGACGAGCCAATCTATTCGCAAAACACTTCATTTATCAGGCATATTAAAAGTGCCCTTTTATGCCTGCTTTTGGGTGGCCTCGCCGGAACCCTTTGGGCAGTTCTTCCTAAATACTAACCTAAAACAAAGAAAGGAATTTGCACAATGAACATTATTACTGACGTAAATAATCTCACAAAAACTGTTGGAGATTCCATCAAAGAGTTTTTTACTTCTGTTGTTGTCAACATTGGTACGCCTGTGGCTATCATCGCATGCATCGTTGGCGCTCTTTTCTGTACTGTTAAGGCAATCAACGCCTTTCACTCGGACAGAGGCAGCAATGATTTTTGGCGTTACATTGTCGGCATTGCCGTCTCAATTCTTGGAATCGTCGTATTTACGGTGCTGTGGACGAGCCTCGCAAGCTATCTTTGATCCAATAAAAGCCGCCCCTGGTTTTCACTGGGGGCGGCTTTACATTGAAGTAACGAGGTGAACTATGGCTTTTTTAGACTACATCATGGAAGCGGCCAACGCTCTTGCGCAAGAAATGATGTCCTTAACTCTTGATTTTTTCACCAATCTGGTGCAATGGTGCGCGAGCGCATCCTACAGTTTTTGGGACGCATCCCTCGTCAATGTGCTGTTGCAAGCGGGCGCGGGGGTGTCAATCCTGGTCTGGGCCGTATCATTGATAATCGTGATACAAGACGTGCTGGAAGCAATCTCCGAGGAAAAACGTGTGTACTTGGGCAGTGTCATTGGCGATTCGCTGAAAGCCGTTGTTTTCTCCCAGGCATCCCCGTTCCTGGGGATTCTTGTGATAAAGTTCCTGTTCCAAATCATGGCGTTGTTAAACTGGTCGGATAGTCTCGTGGCAAGCTGGACGGATTTAGTTGCTGAGACTGCTGGGTTCTCACGCATAATGGGCATTCTTATCACCGTCATTGCGAGCGGCTATTTTTTCTATGCATCAATCAAGAACAGCGGCCTTTTTTTCGTTATGCTGCTTCTGTGCCCTCTGTATGTGCCTGCAATCACACGCGGAGATCATTCAGCCATGGGCGGCTGGATCAGGCAGGCACTTGCGATCCTGTTAACCTATTTTTTCAACTATCTGATTTACTACATCGGCCTGTTTTTGTTCGTGCAAGGCGATCTTTTCAGTGCCGTCATCCCTTGGGCAGCTTTGTTTACAGTCCCCCGCCTGCTGGATAAATTCGGCTTTTCATCCGGTAGCGGAGGCATCGGACAGACTCTGGGTATAGCTGTACAAGGCGTTTCGCTTTTTATGCACTAAGACTAAGGAAGGACGATCCATGACACAAAAAAAACTATATCTTTGTCCTCAAAAACTCCAAGCAAAACTTCTGATTGGGTGGTGGACGGTCGGCGATCTTTGCATTACTCTGGTACTTTTGCTGGCATTTTTCCTGACTGGCTACGCTCCATTCTTTCTGGCGCTGTGCTTAGGATACCTTTTTCTGAGCCTGCGGTTTGACGGGAAATCCAATCTCTTAGGAGGGCTAAAACGTCACATGCTCTATCTCTTCCCCACATATTCGCCGGAGCTGGGCGACATTGTTCTACCGGAAGAAATCATGGCGTTGCTTCCGCCGGATGTTTCGGAGGGGCGCCGCGCGGTAATAGCCGCAGCGGTATCCGGTGTTGGGCATATTACCTATGATGTGTCTCAAAGCCGCCAGCCAAGCGGGCCTGGACTGGCCGGAGCCGGTGGTTCTCTCGATTGCTCACGGTTTATCAAATGGGCCTATTGGACAGCTGGATTTATGGATTGGGATGCCGACAGCACAAGCACTTATTCGCGTGCAAGCTGCGTTCGCCAGATTGCACGTTCAGAATTGCAGCCCGGAGACATCGCCATGTTGGAGCCGTCGGGCAGCGGAAACAATCATGTGCGCATCTACATCGGCAGCGGATATTGGGTTGAAAGCTGTTACGGGCATGGAGCTTGCATCAATAACTGGACAGACGAGCAGAATGGCGGTCACGCTTACCGTCAATTTTGGAGATATGTAGGATTTGATTAATGTGCAGGGGTGCGACATGATGTCGCACCCCTGTTCTAACTTACTGAAATTGGGAAAGGGGCTGCACCATGAACGAGTGCACCATTATCTTCGGCGATGGCTGCTGTGTCGTCCTCCATGGCGACGATTACGATATAAATTTTGATGAAATGGAGACTTCCGAACTGATTGCATTTATTCAAAAAAACATTACAAAAATCCGGGGCAAGGCCACCGCTGGCTCAGACCTGGAAAAAGATCTTAAAGAATAGGGGTGTAATGTAATGCCGGATAAGGTTATCGGTATAATTAACTATTTTGGGCCAAACGGTGAAATCGCTGACACCCAGGCTTTTACGGATGCTGAAAAATATCTCTCCGCAATCGAAAAGGCGTTTGACCACTACGGGATAAATGGATGGAAGTATGCCACACAGACAAATGATCTTGATGTGAATTATAAAGTATATGCTTTAGTGGCAGATGAATATGGGTATGATTCAATCAGTAAAAAAGACTTCCAGCTGAAACATCCCCAATATGTCCCAGCCTCCGCCACATTCGGAGTTATGGAAGATACTCCATGGGGACGAATGAAAGTTGTCCGTCAGCAGGATTTTGACAAAGCTTTTGCTCAGGGTACAACGGACTTTTCCAATTGTTATTTTGACGGGGTGACGTTCAACGGAGAAGCGGCGGAGATCAGTTTTCAAAACTCCATTTTAACAAGCGACTGCCTGTTTGACCATGCATGTTTCAAAGACGCCGCCTTTAATGGCGCGTCTGTTTATTGTACGATACAAGATTGCGACTTCTCCCGATCCTCTTTTTTACACGCCACAATCAGCGGTCATGTCGAACGTACAGATTTGAGCGGGTGCTTCTTCAAAGATAGTCATATCAACAGAACGAGCTTTATTGACTGTGTTTTGAATCGCTGCATTATGTATGAGACCTCTCTTAACAGTACGCACTTTGTCCGCTGTGAAGCTTTCGGCCTGCAGCACATGGATACAATGCATTTGACGATGGGTGGAGCAACTGAACGCGAAGTAGCCAATTATATTCGTCAGGTAACGGAAGCATTGACGCCCCAAACTTATGAGGATTTGTTCTGCCAGATTCGAGCAGAAATATCCAACAATCGGTTCCATATTTACGATATCGAGCATTCTTCCACACCGCTGGTCGGTGAAGGAAGCATTCCGCAGGGACTTACCCCGGAAGCCGCAGCCAAACAATGGCTACGCGGGACTGATGGATTATCCTACCGTATGCGCGGCGTACATGCCTATGAAAACCTGCTTGAAATTCCAGAGGACAAACGCCTTGTAGAACTGGATCATGACACATTTCAGTGGCGGCCCCGGAAAGGAGTTGAATCCAACGAAATCGATCAGGCGATTTCACAATACGTCAAAGCATGGCGTCAACAAGAGAATCCAGTGGATGTTTCCACATCTGAGTCGGTTGTGAAACGCAAGAGCGCTATCGATATCGCAAAAGAGCAGATCCAAAATTTGTGCAATAGTTTCAAGAAAGACCCGCAGCAATATGTCGAATACTTAAAATTCTCCGCACGGTTTTACAAATATTCCGGCCGCAATATGATGCTGATTTATCAGCAAAAGCCGGGCGCGAATTTTGTGGCCAGCCGCACAGCATTTAAAGATATGGGTTACGACTTGAAGCCGGGCCAATGGAGACATCCTGCGTGGATCATTCGACCGGAAACAAAGACGCTGTTTGTTACTGCTGATGGAGTGGTCGCAGATATCAAATCCGCAACTGTACAGGAAAAGGCCGACATTCAGGATGGAAAAATTCCAACCGAAAAATTCACCTATTTTCGGGCCGCAAAAGTATACGAAATCGGACAGACCACCTGTCCAGCAAAAGATTATCCTAAAATACTCGGCCACGGTATTGACGACCAGCAGCACAAAGAACTGTATACGCGGCTTCAAGCTGTCGCAGGAATGAGTGGATTTATCGTTTCAGAAGAGCCGCTGCCCTCTGGTGAATTTGGATATTGCAGCTATAACAAACAAATTGTCATCAGCGATAGCCTGGGAGACACTCAAAAGTTGGCTACTTTGAACCATGAATTTGCCCATGGTCTGCTGCATCTGGCCAGCGATCTTCCGTCTGCGGTCGAAGAATTTGAGGCGGAATCTGTGGCACTGATTATGCAGCAGCGTTTGGGGCTTCCCGTCGAGGATTTGACGGTGCGCTATGTGAAAAATGCGCTCCGTGAAGCTGGAAATTTGCCCGAATTTAGTATGGAAGAAAGCCTTGGACGCATTGTCAAACAAGCCAATTATGTCTGTGACCGATTGGAATTGCAGCAGCTTCAGCAACAGGAAGTGATGCCAGTGCAGAATCAGGCTCCCGTCATACAGGCACAGCCAAATTTTGGTCCAACTTTGTAAAGGGGGCTGATACACACAAGGAAAAAAAGAAAGGAGTCTTGCAGCACAATGACATCGGCAAAAAAGAATAAAATCCGGCTCAGTCTTTTTGTCAGCTTTTCCCTATACACTATTTTATCATTTGTTATCAGCGCTCCGCACCTTTCGGATTTTTCAAGCACAATCGATGCTATTCTGTATGCGCTATCTTCATACTGGCTCATAAAACTCACGGTCGTGCTTGCTGCTGATATTTTTATTTTTATATACAAGCCGCAGCCGCTCGGTATATCGGATGTCAAAGCTGGTCACGGGCAGCATGGCAGTCAACAGTTTGCCAGCGACGAAGAAGTTTCTCATGTTTACGAAAAGGTGTCGTTTGGCTCTGAACGTGAACCGGGTTTTTTGGTAGGTACGCAGGGGAAGAATTGGTTGGTTGACACCAGCGATACTAATTTGCTGCTTGTGGCTCCTCCCAAAATGGGTAAGACACGGAGAAATTTTATTCCAACGCTGGAATATAACGCACGCGTCAATGAAAACACAGGTGGACATGGAGCAGGGATGATTTTGATGGATGTCAAGGGTACTTTATATAACAAGGCCGGGCCGGAACTACAGGCTAAAGGATACTGCACCCCGGTTCTTGATCTTCGCAATGTATTTCGTTCGTACCAATTCAATATCCTGTACCGCGTAAACAAAGAAATCGACGCCTGGCGCACAGCTGCGAATGAGGAAGATCGTGTAAAGCATTATGGTGCGGCTGAACGATTCGCAAAAGTCGCGGCAAATGCAATTATCGCCAATGTTCAAGCCCATGGTTCCAATGACAACCAATTTTTTATCGATACGGCCCGAGGGATGATTACAGGGTTTATTTTACTCGTAGCACTCTATGCCCCTCCAACAGCTCGCCATATTATTTCCGTATTTGAATTGGTCGTTCAGTGTTCCGCGCCGGAAAGTCTCCCTGCTCCCGGCGCACAGCAACGCACAATGATCGCATCACTGATGGAGCATATCAATGATCGACGCATCCGCAACTACGTCGCCCCTGCAAGCAGTGCAGATATCCGCACTGCGCTTAACATCTTTTCTTCGGCGCTCTCCCATCTGCTCAAGTTTGTTGACGCTGAACTGGAGCAGCTGATTTGTGACCAGTCGCCAGAGTTTGACGCACAGAGGTTCATCGATCAGCCAACGGCCATCTTTCTGATCTGCCCGGATGAAAACCCTACCAGACATTTTCTAGCAAGCTTATTTGTGCGCTCCTTTACCGATGAACTGATCGAACTGGCAGAGACAAAGTACAATGAGACACTGCCGCGCAAATTTCTATACTTTCTCGATGAATTTGGCAATATGCCGCCAATCGAGAATGCGACTGCCTTATTCTCTGCGATCCGGTCACGCGGCGGACGTGTCATGTGCGCGCTACAGGCATACGATCAGCTGCGGCTCAATTACACAGAACATCAGGCGGCCACCATCGAAAAAAACTGCCATGTCCAAATGAACTCCGCCGTTGCACCTGCTGCTGACAAGGATGCAAAAAGAATCTCCGAGATGCTCGGCAACGAAACGATTTTGACTGGAAGCAAATCGAAAACACGCGGGGTTACGACAACCAATACTTCTTTGATTGGCCGTCCCCTCATGTCGCCCGCGCAATTAGTCACCATGCCAATCGGCACCTTTGTTGTTCAATGTGTGAGCCAGAACCCATACAAGAGTTATTTGCCGGATTACTCAGAGTATCTGGAACTGGCCACAGAGTTTCTGCATCCAGCTCCGATTCGAAAATACACACCAGTTCTGGTAGCTGCTCCACGTATGATAGCAATGAATGCCCGGGGCGGCCGCATTGAAATTCATAAAGGGATGTTTGATGTGGCCGATGAAGAATGGTAAAGGCCGGGCCAGACCCTAAAATGGCGTTATAAAGCCATCGGTGGCCCGTCAGGCCATACCGTAAAAGAAAGGCGGCCATACGCCAAAAGCGCATCACAGCGCGGAAAATCAGCTTTCAGGCCATACTGGAGCAAACTTGACAGGGAGTGCAGGCTGGCCGAAAGGCCAGCCTGTGGTTTCAAGCCGCTCTGCGGCTTGATGTGACGCAGGCCATACTTTTGTATGGCCTGCTTTATCCTGCATAAAATTTCTTCAGAAATTTTATCTGTGTGGAACCCGCCCAAACCGGCTTTCCGCAAGCAATCCAAGGGAGACACCCTAGCTCCAAATTGACCGCCCGTGTGGCGGGCCAACCTGACAGAAAAAATAACGCTACCGCAGCACGGCAGAGATGTCAAGCGAGGACGCATCCGCTGCGCCGAAGCGACAGCGTGGCGCCTGCACGGCCCAACCTCAAAGAGAAAAAACACTCTACCACAACGTGGCAGAGTGTCAAGCAGAATCAAAAAACGGAAGCGGTACGGGCCAACCTGAAAGAGAAAAAATTCTATCGCAGGGCGATAGAATTGTCAAACCACACAAGAATGTGCACAAATTGCACGCTGCAGCATGCCCGATCCGGATTTTTTCAAGAAAGATTTGTGCACACATCAAAGGAGTAAACTATCATGGGAACAATCAAACGCACTTATAAATTGGACGAAGCCGTGCTGGCAGACGCCGTGGCTCTGGCCGAGAAAAAAGGGACATCCGTCACCGCAATCATCGAAAATGCCATCCGCTGTTATAAAGATTATACTTACATGGAAACAGCGGCCTTTGTGCCGGATCAGTTTGTCCGTCAAGTCAATGCTTCCCTGCGGCTGCTGGAAAAAAGGCAAAATGCAAAGACGAACCAAGTTTTGTCAGAGTTGGCCATCCAGGAATGCATCTTAACGTTTATCATTGCCAGCAACACTAATATCTCTGCCGACACTCTGGCCATGTACCGCCAGAGAGCGGTGGAGTTTCTTCGGTTGAATAACCGCGTCTTTCGGATGGATGAAAGCGAGTTGATATAATGGCGTTCATAATCGACAAGTGCGCATTTATGAAAAACAGCATGCACGTCGCCCGGATGATATCATATCTGGAGCGGCAGAGCGACTTGTTTTCAGATTCTGGAGAACTGAATTTTGAGCAGGCATATCAGAGCTATGTTGACGCCTCGCCGCCCCGCGTCTGGCACCATATTATATCGCTTTCTGACGAGGATGCCCAGCGTCAAAACGTTGACCGCGAGTACATGAAGCAGTTGCTATGCGTGGAACAAAGCCGAATCGCGGAAGCGTACAATACAGTACCCAGCAACATGAGGATTGTAGCGTCCTGGCATGAAAAAGACCACCATCCACATCTCCATTTGCTGTTTTACAGCACAGATCGGCGTGAGGGTGGCGTTTGGGCACATACTGACCAGGAAGCAAAAGCCAGGCTCAATGACGCCAGCGAAAAAGTAAAAAGCCTGTTTGCCAACAGGATTTTTGCAGACGACCTTGCCCCATTGAAAGAAATCAAAAATATGCGGCGTGCCGAATTGAATCAGCAGATCAAGCAATCGATCCGGGGCATCGCCCAACATGACCCCTCTGATGAAGTGGTCAAAGCGCTGGAGCATTTGTCCCACTCGTTAAGCGGGCTGAAAGGGAAGCTACATTATGAGTATCTGCCGCCCCACATAAAAAGCGAAGTGGATGATCTGCTGCGTACAGTCATCGACACAGAGCCTACCTGCAGGAGTCTCCAGGAGCAGTACGCACAAAGCTGCCGTGACCTGATCCTTACCTACGCGAGAAAGTCAGAAGTTGTCTCTCGAAAAATGGGCGAATGGGAGGAACGCTTCTGGCATCCGCATAAGGCAGATGATAAAACACGGCACAATATGATTATTAAAGCAGCCAGTGAACTTACGCCATACTTGACACAAGAGGACGTGTCACCCCCGAATATTGAGGATGCGGCTGCGCAGACGCCGGATGCAGAAACAGCATACAACCAATGCCAGCACAAGATCGTGCGTTCCGCTCGGGCGACCTTATTTAATAAAAACGCGTCTGATTCCGACAGAACGCATTCACTGAACACCTTGCAGTCTGCGGCAGACAATGGGGACAAATATGCTGCGTATCAGCTGGGAAAAGCCTATCAAACAGGGACTTTTGTAGAGAAGGACCTCATATATGCCCATCAGTATCTGCAAGCCGCAATGACTGAAAAAAGCGATTGGGTTGCTTATTCCATAGGAAAACTTTTTAAAGATGAGGACTTCGACGACTACGACAGGGCTAAAGCCATCCAATACTTTGAATTAGCAGATAAAATGGGCAGCGAAACGGCATCCTATCAGCTGGGCAAAGCCTACTTAGAGGGAGATTCATTGCAACAAGATTATTGGAAAGCAATTAAAATGTTTGAAAAAACAGATGGCTTTCTTAAGTCTGCCGCCATTTACTCGTTAGGGAAAATTTATGCTGACGCAAAATTTGAGGGCCACAGCAAAGACAAGGCCATCCAATATCTTGAGCAGGCGCAAAAAATGGGGAATGAAGCGGCCTTTTATCAATTAGGCAAGGTCTATTTAAGTGGAGAACCTTCACAGCAGGACTACCAGAAAGCCATCCAAATGTTTGAGCAGGCAGAAGGGGTACTGGAGCCTTGGGCAGTTTATGCTTTGGGAAAGATTTACCTGGATGAAAATTTCAATGAGCACAGCAGAGACAAGGCCATTCAGTGCTTTGAACATGCACAGGAATTGGGAAACGAAACGGCTGTTTATCAATTAGGCAAAATCTATTCGAGCGGAGAAGCTTCTCAGGAAGATTACCTGAAAGCGATCCAATTATTGGAGCAGACAAAAGGTGTGTTGAAGCCATGGGCTGAATACAAAATCGGGACAATCTATCAGGATGAACGCTTTTCTCAAAAGATCTAAGACTGGCCGTCTATCACTTCCAAAAGGCTGCCGGCTTGGGAAATGAGTTCGCTCAGTACAAGCTTGCAAAAGCATATTTGCAAGGGGACGGTGTTGAACCCTCGACAGGCAAAGCAATCCAATTATTTGAAAAACTCATGCAGACCAAAAGTGAAATAGCAAAAGCTGCACAGCTGAATATATGGAGCGAGTATTACCTCGGGAAAATTTATTTGTACGGACTAGGCATACAGTCAAATCCAGGCAAAGGGAAAGAGCTGTTACAACATGCAGCGGAGAACAACTGTGAGCCTGCGCAAAAACTTTTGGAAAGATATAATCTGTACCGAGCTAAGTCGGCTATGCAAACAGTAAAATCACTGATTATGCGCATTGCCAATAGTCTGCAGGCGGATACAACGCAAGCTAAAAATTACAGGCCCACCACGAAAACACGTTATGAGCATCTGCGCCAGGCTGAAAAGCACCAGGATCAGCGCACCGAAGAAATGTATTATTAAAGCCCCACTTCTTTCCCGAAG
>UMGX01003906.1_pt1 | contig 13949 bp, 10 predicted proteins | sample 1965411 | NCBI WGS metagenome assembly UMGX01 (sample SAMEA4836086, study PRJEB28245) | human gut metagenome | biome: gut microbiome; material: fecal sample | place: Denmark | collected 2008 | reverse complement strand
GCGCCTTGCCGTCGTGCATCATGGCCTCGATGGTATAGGTGGCTTCCGCGCCCGCAAATTTTTCCTTGTCCGTCTTTTTGCCCTTGAGCACGGGAATGTTCAGCTCGTTTTCACAAAAATCAGCGTAGGTCTCCAGCTGCTGCTCGGTCTCCTCGATGGCCTCCTGCGCGGTTTCGTGGATGGTATGGCCCTCCTGCCACCAGAATTCCCGCGTGCGCAGGAAGGGGCGCGTGGTTTTTTCCCAGCGCACCACGCTGCACCACTGGTTGTATTTCATGGGCAGGTCCCGATAGGAGTGCAGCACGTGGGCGAAATGGTCGCAGAACAGCGTCTCGCTGGTGGGGCGCACGCAGAGGCGGTCCTCCAGCGGCTCGGAGCCGCCCATCGTCACCCAGGCCACCTCGGGGGCAAAGCCCTCCACATGGTCTTTTTCCTTTTGCAGCAGGCTTTCGGGGATGAACAGCGGCATGGCTACGTTCTCGTGCCCTGTGGCCTTAAAGCGCGCGTCCAGCAGATGCATGATGTTTTCCCAGATGGCATAGCCGTAAGGCCGCAGAATGACGCAGCCCTTGACGGTGGAATAATCCACCAGCTCTGCTTTCAGGCAGATGTCGGTATACCATTGGGTGAAATCTTCGTTGATGGGGGTGATGGCCTCCACCATTTTTTTGTTCTGGCTCATTGTTTTGACTCCTCTTCTTTTCCGTTCGCGCCGCAGGCACACAAAAAATCCCCCTGCTGTGCGCATGGGGGATCGTCGTCAGGCAGATGCTCAGGAATTTTCTTCGATATAGCGGACAACGTCACCGACCGTGCGGAAGTTCTCGATCTGGTCGTCCGGCACTTCCAGGCCGAATTCGTCCTCAATGGACATCACGAGATCGACAACGTCCAGGCTGTCCGCCTCGAAATCTTCCATGATATCGGAGTCCATGGTGACTTTGTCTTCCTCCAAATCAAGCTGGTCGCAGATGATCTCGCGGATGCGCTCAAAAACCATAACTAAATTCCCTCCAAAATATCTCTGCGCGCGGCGCGCAAGAGGCCGCGCAAAGGTCTTATAAACTTTATATCGTGTTTTACAGAGGATGTCAAGCGTATTCGCAAAATATTTTTGCGCGGCATTTCATATGCGCGAAAACAGCAAAAACCGCCGCCCGAAACAGTGCTTTTGTTTTGTTGAACATCTGCAAAAAGGACGGAACATGCCGCGCTTTATGCCGCCCCGCTGAACAGCGGCTGCAGAAAACTCCACAGCACAGGTACCAGCAGCGCCGGCAGCATATTGGCGGTCTTGATCTTCGTCATGCCGAGAAAGTTGATGCCGATGCACAGCACCAGGCAGTAGCCCACGCCGCAGATCTGCCCCAGCAATTCACCCGCGAGGAACGGTTCCAGCGCACCCGCCAGAAGGGAAATGGATCCCTGGTATACCAGAACAGGCAGCGCGGCAAAGATGACGCCGGGCCCAGCGTTGCGCCCAGCACCACAGAGGAGATGCCGTCCAGCAGGCTTTTGATGTACAGCACCGAGGCGTCGCCCCGCAGCCCGTCGTTCAGCGCGCCGATGATGGCCATCGCGCCCACGCAGTAGATGAGGGCGCCGTTCACAAAGCTTTGGGCAAAGCCCGAAAGGTGCAGCCTGCGCTCCACAAGGCCGGACAAGCCGTTCAGCCTGTCGTCGATGCGCAGCGCCTCGCCCGCCAGCGTGCCCAGCACCAGGCTGATGATGAGCAGCAGCTCGCCCGAGGAGGCCAGCGTACCGTCCGCGTTCACCGTGAACATGGAGGAGATTACGCCGTTGAGCCCCAGCACCAGCACCGCAACGCCAAGCGCCTTGTTGATGGAGTCCTGATGGCTGCCCTTTACCCCTTTTTTCAGCAGCAGCCCAACGCAGCCTCCCGCCGCGATGGCCGCGGCGTTTACCAGCGTGCCTGTCATTTTTTCCGTCCCCCCGCATTTCTTTTATCCGGACGGCACTGTGCCCGCTTACAGCGAATGCATGCGCGCCGCCACCGGAATGCCTTCGGATGGTTCCGCATTTGGCCCCATACAGTGCCGCTTTTCCGTTTCAGTTCAGTGCCGTGTCGTCGGAGAACAGCTCCTCGGCCAGACGTCGCAGCCCCGCGTTTCCGGGGCTGCGCAGCGCCGGGTCCGCTCCGACGAGCGCCAGCGCCTCCTTCTGGGCCGCATACAATGCACGGCTGTCGGCCATCAGGTCCGCGATGCGCAGCGTGGGCAGGCCGTGCTGCCGGCTACCGAAAAAGTCGCCCGGCCCGCGTGTTTCCAGATCGAATTTTGCGATTTCGAAGCCATCGTTCGTATGGCATAAAAACGAGAGCCGCTTTTTTACCGCATCGGTCGCATGGTCGCTGATGAGCACACAGTACGCTTCGCCTTTGCCGCGTCCCACGCGCCCGCGCAGCTGGTGCAGTGCCGAAAGGCCATACCGCTCGGCGTTTTCGATCACGATGGTATTGGCGTTGGGCACGTCCACGCCCACCTCGATGACCGTGGTGGACACCAGCACGTCCAGCGCACCGGCCTTAAAGGCGTCCATCACGGCGGCCTTTTCCGCGGCCTTCAGCCGCCCATGCATCAGTCCCACGCGGTAATGCTCCAAAAGGGGCTGGGCTACGTCCGTGTAATAGGTGGTGACGGCCTGCATGTCGTTTTCTCCCTCGTCGATGACGGGGCACACGATGTATGCCTGCCGCCCGGCGGCCAGCTGCCTGCGCACAAAGCCGTACATGTCCGCGCGCTTTTTGCCCGTGATGGCATAGGTCTTGACGGGTGTGCGCCCGGGCGGCAGTTCATCCAGCACCGAGATGTCCAGGTCTCCGAACATCAGAAGCCCCAGCGTGCGGGGAATGGGCGTGGCGCTCATCACCAGCAGGTGGGGATGGTCGGCCTTGGCGGCCAGCAGGCTGCGCTGCCGCACGCCGAAGCGATGCTGCTCGTCCGTCACCGCAAAGCCCAGCCGCGCGAATTCCACGCCCGCGCTCAGCACAGCGTGAGTACCTACCACCAGTTCCACTTCACCCGCGGCAATGGCCCGCAGCGCGGCCTTTTTCGCCGCGCCCTTCACGCTGCCCGTCAGCAGCGCCACACGGATGCCCAGCGGCGCCAGCAGGCGGTCCAGCGTGTCCGCGTGCTGTGCCGCTAAAATCTCGGTGGGGGCCATGAGCACGCTCTGGTAGCCGCTCTGCGCGGCCACGTAAACGCCCGCCGCCGCCACCAGCGTTTTTCCGCTGCCCACGTCGCCCTGTAAAAGCCGGTTCATGGGCGTCTTTTTCCCCAAATCGGCTAAAATCTCCTGTACTGCGCGCCGCTGTGCGCCGGTGGGCGTGAAGGGCAGTGCGTTCCAAAAAGGGGACAGGTCCGCCGGGCGCATGGGCGCGCCCGTGTGTGCGGCCTCCCGTCCGCGCAGCAGCAGCAGGCCCAGCTGCAGCGCCAGAAGCTCCTCGAAGATCAGCCGCCGCCGCGCAGCCTGCACGTCCTGCCGGCTCTGGGGGAAGTGAATCTTCTGCAAGGCCTCGGCCTTGCCGCACAGGCGGTATTTTTCGATCAGCGCGGCGGGCAGCGGTTCTTCGATATCCGGTGCGGCGGCAAATGCAGCGCGCACACACTTGGCCAGGTACGCGCTGCTCACGCCCTCTGTCTGCGGATACACAGGCACCAGTGGCGAGGCCGCGGCGCTCTCTACCGTCAGCATTACGGGATTCACCATCTCCCGTGCCGTGAATGTGCCGCCCACTTTTCCGAAGAACAGATATTCGCGCCCGACTTCCAGCTTTTGAAGCGCATACGGATTGTTGAAATAGGTCAAAATTAAACCGGCTGTATCATCTCCGGCCGTTGCCTTTGCCATCTGGCGGCCGCCGCGGATGCGCGCGCCGCCGTTTTTGCCGTATACGGTGGCGCGCACCACACACTTCACGTCATAGGGGGCGCCGGCAACAGGGTAGGGGTGGGAGTAGTCCACATAATCCCGGGGGTAAAAGCCCAGAAGGTCGTCCACAGTGCGGATGCCCAGCCTGGCGAGCTGGGCGGCACGTTTTTCCCCAACGCCTTTTAAATAGCGGATATCCAAGCCTGCGCCCTCCTTTTCTGCGGTATGCACGTGGATACCGGGTACGCGGCATTCACGGCAGTGAGCGGTGAATAAAAAAAGCGCCGCCGATTCCGGCGGCGCTTATATTTCTGGTCATATCCTGTTGCTAAGCGCACAGTCCCACGTACTGTCCCGCAACCATTCGGCGGGCACAGCAATCCCATGCACGCGGATGCATCAGCGCGCGGCCGCGCCGGCGGCCGGAAGGTTATTATTCCACGCTTATGATATAGTAATACACCGGCTGGCCGCCGTTCAGGTGTGTGACTTCGATGCCTGCCGGGCATTTCGCCTGTACCAGCTCAGTGGTGCGGGCGGCATCCTCCTCGCTGACATCGCAGCCGGAGATGACGGTGATGAAATTCGTATCCTTTTTGCACATGCTGCGCGCCAGGCGGTACGTCACCTTGGTGACGTCGGTGCCCGTGGCCACCAGCTTGCCGTTCTCCAGCGCCAGGATCTCGCCTTTTTTGATCTTGCGGCCGTCGAAATCGCTGTCGCGGGCAGCAAAGGTGACAAGGCCTGTTGCAACTTTGTCCGCCGCCTGCATCATGTTGGTGGCGTTTTCGTACTCGGAGGCGTCCGGGTCAAAGTTGAGCATAGCTGTGATGCCCTGGGGAATGGTGCGGGTGGAAAGCACGACGATAGTGCGGTCCGCAATGCCCTGGGCCTGCTCGGCGGCCATAATGATGTTTTTGTTGTTGGGCAGCACAAACACCGTCTTGGCGGGCACGCTCTGCACAGCGGCCACGATATCGGCCGTGGAGGGATTCATCGTTTGCCCGCCGGACACCACGGCGTCAGCGCCAAGGTCGGTGAAGATGGCCTTGAGGCCCTCGCCTGCGGCGACGGCCACGAAGCCAAACGCCCGGTCGTTGTCCACAGCGGCGTAGGTGAACTCGTTGCCCGTATCCGCGGCCTCGGCGGCGGCCTGCTTTTTCAGCCCCTCGCCCTGCGCCTGGCGGGACAGAAACTGCTCGTGCATGTTTTCAATTTTGAAATTCGTCAGGTAGCCGTACTGCAGCGCATGGCTGACGATCTTGCCCGGGTCCGCAGTGTGGACGTGGCAGTTGATGACCTCATCGTCCTCGATGACCACGACGCTGTCGCCGTTGCTCTCCAGGAAGGCGCGCAGCTTATTGCTGCTGGCACCGTCGTTTTTGTTCACCAGAAACTGGGTGCAGTAACCGTTTTTGATGTCTTCGACCTTCATTAGGTCGTCGGTGTAAACGCCCTTGCCTGCGCCGCTGGTGGAGAGCTTGGCGCTCTTCTCCGGCGCTTCGTCAGCGGCGATGATATGGTTGTCTTTAAAAACGGAGAGCATGCCCTCGAAGATATACACAAGGCCCTGGCCGCCCGCGTCCACAACGCCGGCCTTTTTCAGCACCGGCAGCTGCTCGGGCGTGTTGTCCAGCGCGCGCTGGGCGGCGGTGCACACCAGCTGCCACAGCTCCACCGCGTCCGCGATGCCGCTGGCCGCGGCTTCCTCGCTGGCCACACGGGCCACCGTCAGCATCGTGCCCTCGGTGGGTTTCATCACGGCCTTGTATGCACCCTCAACGCCTTTTTCCAGCGCCTGCACAAGGTCCTTTGCATCGGCTGTTTTTTTGCCCTGCAGCGCCTTGGAAAAGCCGCGGAACAGCAGGCTGGAAATAACGCCGGAGTTGCCGCGCGCGCCGCGCAGCATGGCGCTGGCCGTTACCTGCGCGGCCTTTTCCACGGTGCAGTCGTCGGGCAGGTTCAGAAGCTCTGTCCGCGCGGCGCCGATGGTCATGCCCATGTTGGTGCCGGTATCGCCGTCCGGCACGGGGAAAACGTTCAGCTCGTCGACCTTGGCGCGGCGGTTGGAAAGGTTGTTCGCGCCGGAGATGATGCTGTTTTTCAAAGTCAAACCAGTAATCATTTCGTTTCTTCACCTCAAACAATGTTTCGGCCGGCGGCCGGGTGCCCGGACGGGCACGCTTCAGACGATGTCGTCCACGTAAACGTCGATGCGCTCCACCTTCAAAGTGGTGGCGTCCTCCACGGCGTACTTCACTTTATGAGTGATGCTGCGCACGATGGCCGCAATGTTCAGCCCGTAGGTCACCTTGATATGCAGCTCGATCACCAGCTTGCCGTCCTCTTCCGTGACGCGCACACCCTTGTCGGGATAATTGGTGCCGAGCACGATGGTTTTGAGACTGTCGGACGTGCCGCCCGTGGCCATGCCGCACACACCGTAGCAGCTCTGGGCGGCGGCGCCCACCAGGCCCGCGAAATAGTCGCTGGTCATGCAGACCTTGCCAAGGGGGTTGTAGAACTTGATCAAAACCGATCACTCCTTTACTGCACGCGCGGGGCCTCCGCGCGATGGAATCCACTATATTATACACCGCAAAGGCCCGATTGTACAGGTTTTGCACGGGTTTATTTCTTTTTCGCATGCGCGTACGGAAATAGATGTAGTTTATTTGTGTCGCATATGGTAGAATAATTGAACATACGAAAGCAGCGGCGGGCCGGGCCCGTGCTGCGCGCAGCCGGCGGCGGACGCGGCGTGCGGGAAAGGAAGTTTTTATGAAGCATGCAAAACGCATCGCGGCGCTGTGCCTTGCGGCGGCGCTGTTTTTAACAGGGTGTGCCTCCGGTGCGTCCGGCTCCGCTGCGTTCAGCCCGGAAAACCCCGTCACCGTGACGGTCTGGCACTATTACAACGGCCCGCAGCAGCAGGCGTTTGCGGATCTTGTCAATGAATTCAACGAGACTGTGGGCCGGGAAAAGGGCATCGCGGTACAGCAGTCCAGCCAGGCCACCGTAACGGATCTGGAGACCAGCGTGCTGGCTGCGGCCAACCGGGAGGTGGGCGCGCCGGAGGTGCCCAATATTTTTGCCGCCTACGCCGACACTGCCTATGCGGTGGACCGGCTTGGCCTTGTGGCGGACCTGCGTCCCTACCTGACGGACGAGGAGCTGGCTGAATATGTGCCGGGCTATCTGGAGGAAGGCGCGTTTTCGGGCGAGGGAACGCTGAAGATATTCCCCATCGCAAAATCCGTGGAGCTGCTGATGCTGAATGCGACGGATTGGGAAAAATTCGCCGCTGCCACGGGCGCGGATGACAGCGCCTTTGCCACTGTGGAGGGCATTACCGAGACGGCGCGCCAATATTATGAGTGGACGGACGCTCAAACGCCGGATATTCCGGACGACGGAAAGGCGTTTTTTGGCCGCGACGCGTTTGCCAATTACATGATCATCGGTGCGCGCCAACTGGGCGTGGAGCTTCTGCGTGTGGAGGACGGCGCACCGGTGCTGGATTTCGATAAAGATGTGGTCCGCCGCCTGTGGGACAATTACTATGTGCCGTTCATCAACGGCTGGTTCGGCGCGTCCGGGCGCTTTCGCAGCGACGACATCAAAATGGGCAATATCATCGCCTGCGTCGGATCCTCCTCGGGCGCTGCCTATTTCCCGGATGAATGCATCCTCAGCGATACCGAGAGTTATCCCATCGAGATGCGCGCCTACCCATGCCCTAAATTCGAGGGCGGGGAAGATTTTGCCGTGCAACAGGGCGCGGGCCTTGTTGTGACGAATGCCGCTCCGCAGGAAGTTGAGGCCTCGGTGGAATTTCTCAAGTGGTTCACAGAAGCCGGGCGAAATCTGGAATTTTCGCTGGGTTCCGGCTATGTGCCGGTGAAAAAAGAAGCCAATGAAATGACGTTTGTGGAACAGGCGATGGACGCGGCAGGCGCCAGTTCCAAAATGCGCGCCATCATCACGAACGCTATCAGCATGACAGGCGAGAACCAGATGTACACTACAAAAGCATTCAGGAACGGCACTGCGGCACGTGCCATCCTCAACGATTCCATGGTGGAAAAGGCACGGGCGGACCGCGAGGCGTTCCTTGCGCTGACGGCGGAGGGCATGCCGCACGAAGAGGCGGCCGCGCAGTTTGTAACGGATGAAAATTTCGAGGCGTGGTATGAGGAGACGCGCACGGCGCTGGAGATGTGCATCGCGGGCTGACAGACAGATAATGGCTGGAAAGGCGGGACAGCGGATGAATGGGGAAAAAAGGCGCAGGCATGGGCGGTCGATCCGCCGCCGCCTGCTCGTGCCCATATGCTTGCTGCTGACGGTCCAGGTGGCCGTGCTCATCGGTGGAGTTTATTTTTCAGGCCTGCTGGAACGCATGGACGAAAATGCATACGCGGTGCTGGACCAGCGCGTACAGAGCCGGGCGGGCTATTTGGAAGACGATATGGTGCGCCGCTGGTCCAACCTCAGCCTGACGCAGGAGGTATTGGGCGAACTGTACGAGGGCCTTGTGCAGGACGGCTCCGTCACGCCTGGAGAGCTGGCGTCGGACCCCGCCCAGTACAACGCGTTTCTGGAACAGGCAGCGCCGGAACTCGTCTCTCTGATGCGTACAAACAGCGTGACGGGGGCTTTTGTCGTACTGAACACGCAGACGTTCCCGCAGGAACTGAGCGAGAGCCTGCAATTGCCCGGGCTTTACCTGCGCGACAGAGACCCCTCCGCCCACACCAGCGCCGGCAACGGCGATCTGCTGCTGGAGCGCGCGCCGCTGGAACTGGTGCGCGGCCTCGGCATCGCCATGGACAGCAACTGGAAGCCGATGTTCGTGCTGGAGGGGGACACCGCGCGGGCCGATGCCTGCCTGATAAGACCCTACAACGCGGCGGTGGAGGACCCGTCCCTTGGCTGGGAAAATGCGGGCTATTGGGCTGCGCCGCACACGCTGAGCGGCGATAACATCCGTCTGATCTCTTATTCGGTTCCGCTCATCGCGCCCGACGGAACGGTGTACGGTGTTTTGGGTGTGGATATCCTCGAGGACTACCTGCTGCGGTTGCTGCCTTACGACGAGCTTTCAGAGGATCACGGCAGCGCTTACATCTTGGGCGTGCGCGGCGCGGCCGACCCGGAAGCATCCATCCGGCCGCAGGTGGTGAGCGGTCCTGTCTATCTGGCGGCTTCCGGGTTCAGCACCGTGTATCTGGAAAAGGAGAGCGCAGGCCTTTACACGCTGGAGCGGGGCGGCGGCGAGGAGATGTACGTCTGCTCCGCCGTGCTGAGCCTGTACAATACGAACACGCCTTTTGCAGATGATCAGTGGGTTCTGCTGGGGGCGGTGCCGGGCCGCACGCTGTTTGCACTCAAGCACGATACACTGCTGATTATGCTGGCGCTGCTGGCATCCATCGTTCTCACCAGTCTGGTGACGATCCTGATCACCGTACGTTCGGTTTCGCAGCCCATCGTCAAGCTGGCGGCCGAAGTGCGCGCGACGGACCCGGCGGCTCCCGCCCGCCTGCAAAAAACGGATATCACAGAGCTGGACGCACTGGCGGGCTCCATCGAGACGCTCAGCGACGAAGTGCTGCGCGCGGGCGGCAAGTTCACCCAGATCCTGGAGATGGCCAGCGTGCGCATGGGCGGTTTTGAGGTGGACGGCCGGGACGGCACGCTGTTCCTCACCGACCAGTTTTTCGACGTATTCGGCCGTCCGGAGCTGGCGAGCACCGTGCGCGGCCCACAGTCCTTCGAGAGAGCGATGGATGCCCTGCACGTCTATGTGACGGAACGGGAAAAAACCGACGACGAGCATACGGAATACATTTTCCGCATGCCGGAGCCGGACGGCGTGCGCTGGGTGCGTATGCGCCTGCTGCGCAGCAGTTCCCGCTGGACGGGCCTGGCCGAGGACATCACCAGTGACAGGATGTCGTTGGAACGCATGGAATACGAGCGTGACCACGACGTGCTCACCGAGCTTTATAACCGCCGCGCATTCAAACGTATGGCGCTGGCGTTGCTGGCCCGAGGGCCGCAGGCGGCGTGCGTGGGTGCGCTGGTGATGCTGGATCTGGACAACCTGAAGTATATCAACGATACCTACGGCCACGATATGGGCGACGCCTATATCCGCTGTATGGCCGCGAGCCTTCCCAGCCCCGACGGGGAACGCTGCCTTGTGGCACGCATGTCCGGCGATGAGTTCTTCGTGCTGTTCCACGGTTATGACACACAGGAAGAAGTGCGCGGGCAGATCGCCCTGCTGCGCCAGCGTATGACGCGGGCTTCGCTTACGCTGCCCGACGGCGTGCGCCAGCCGGTGCGGGCTTCCGGCGGCGTGGCTTGGTATCCGGCGGACAGCGACCGGTTCGACGAGCTGGTGCGCTATGCGGATTTCGCCATGTACCAGGTGAAGAACAGCGGCAAGGGCGAATTTGCGGAATTCGACGGCGAGGCATACCAGCGTGACGCCTATCTGGTGCAGAGCCGCGGCGTGCTGCACCGTTTGCTGGAGCAGCGGCTGGTGGATTACCACTTCCAGCCCATCGTAGAGGTGAGCACGGGCCGCATTTTTGCTTACGAAGCGCTGATGCGCCCCCGCACGCCGGAGCTGTCCTCGCCGCTGGCCGTGCTGGAACTGGCGCGGCAGGAGGGCAAGCTGCGCGCGGTGGAGACTCTTACCTGGCATACGGCTATGGGCGCATTCGCGGCGCACTGCCGTGCAGGGCACGTCCCGGAGGGCTGCCGCGTATTCATCAACTCCCTTTCCAACCAGGCCATGCTGCCCGAGGATACGGCGCGGTTTCATCGCGAATACCGGGACTACCTGTCCCGCGTCGTGCTGGAACTGACGGAGGTCACGCGCATAGACGCCGATCTTCAGGCGGTAAAAATGCAGGCATTGAGGCGCAGCGGCGGAAAGCTGGCGCTGGACGATTACGGCAGCGGCTATAACGGCGAGGCCATGCTGCTGGCTGTGCAGCCGGATTATGTGAAAATCGATGTTGCCATCGTGCGCGGCGTGGACCAGGACGACGACAAGCGCCAGCTGGTAGAAAATCTGGTGTCCTACGCCCATGTGCGAGGCATAGCGCTGGTAGGAGAGGGTGTGGAAACGCGTGCCGAGCTGGAGGCTCTGGCTGCGTTGGGCGTGGATTATGTGCAGGGCTATTTTCTGGCCCGCCCGGCTCTGCTGCCGCCTCCCGTCACGCCGGAGGGGGCTCAATGCCTGCGTGCGCTGCGCGGGGAAATGGATTGACCGCCGCCGGGCAGAAAAGCGGAAAACAGAACAGAACGCCCCGGCGCGGCCTGAAAAGGCCGCCGGGGCGCTCTGCTTTCGTTTGGATCGCGCCGCTCAGAAGTTGGCAGTGAAAAATTCCCTCAGTTCCTGCAGGGTGGCTTCTTCGTCTTCACCGCTTACTTCTATGGTCACGGTCTCGCCGCATTTGGCCGCCAGAGCCATCACGTTCAGGATGCTCTTCGCGTCCGCACTGCGTGTGCCGCATCGGATGACGACGGAACAGGGCGTTTCGGCCAGCCGCTTTGCCATCACACCGGCGGGACGCATGTGCAGGCCCATCGGGTCGGTCAGGGTATATGCAAAACTCACCAATGCAAACCGCTCCTTTCCAGCCGCGCAGAACTGCGCGGAGCCCAGGCAAACGTCTTGATTACTCTTCTACTATACAATAAAAGGAAGCGTATGACAAAGGGGTTTTTGTGTTTTTTTGCGGTGGCGCGGCGTTTTTATCCCGCCGCGCGAGGCGGTTCCTGCGTGTCGCCCGTATCCGGCATGCTCGGCATCCGCCCATGCCCGCGGGCGGGCTGCCGGGTTGCAGGGCGGGGGATGGCGCCGCTGCGCAGCAGCGCAAGCTTTGCGCAGGCCGGGCCGGTCAGCTCATACAGTACAGCGGAGGAAAGGATGATGGTAGCCAGCATCGTGCCTTCGGCCGCAGGCAGCATGCGTTGGCCCAGCACGGCAAGACCGATGGAAACGCCGGCCTGAGGCGTGAGAGCGAGGCCCAGATATTTGATGATGGACGGGTCGGCGCGGCACAGCGCCGCACCGCTGCTGGCCCCCGCGTATTTGCCTGCGATGCGTACGAAGAAATAGGCCACGCCGATAACGCCCGCCGTTGCGAGGGACGGGATGTTGAGACGCAGGCCGGAAAGCGCGAAGAACAGCAGCAGGAACGGCGGAGAGAATTTGTCCATCCGCTTGAACAGACGCTTTTCGCCGCCCAGGTTCACATAACCCGCGCCCAGTGCCATACAGGCCAGCAACGGTGAAATGCCCAGTGTCGAGCACAGCCCGCTCAAAAACAAAAGCACCGCGTTGACGAGTACCAGTGTGTGTGCCTGGGAATGCCCCTGCCCGGCAAGCCAACGCAGCAGCACGGCCAGCGCCAGCCCCAGCGCCACCGCCCCCAGATTCCACAGCAGGGGCAGCGCCACGTCTGCAAACTGTATATGGCCTGTCTGCAGCGCGTTCACCACGGCGGTACAAACGCTGAAGGCGGTCAGGGCCACCGCGTCGTCCAAAGCGGTCACCTGCAAAAGCAGGTTGACGAAAGGTCCTTTGGCGCGGTACTGCCGGATCGTCATGATGGTGGAGGCAGGGGCCGTGGCGCAGCCGATGGCGCCCAACAGCAGTGCAAACGGCACGGACAGACGGAATACGAAGATCATCGTCAGCGTGACGGCAACGGCGGCACACAGCGCCTCGGCCAGTGTGACAGCCAGCACCTTTCCGCCGGAACGCTTCAGATCCGCGATACGGAAATACCGTCCGGCGGAAAACGCGATATAGGAGAGCGCGAGATCGGTGACGAATTCCATGCCGCCGGACAGCCATGCGGGGATCAGGTTCAGTGCATACGGTCCCACCAGGATACCCGCCAGAATATAGCCCGTCACGTTGGGTAAATGCAGGCGCCGCGTCAGGCGCGTCATCAAAAAACCGGCTGTCAGCAGAATGGCGACGCCCAGTAATACGCCGCCCGCGCTTTGCGGCAAGGTAAAAATGTTCATCAAGCACACCTCTTTCTGTTGTGTGCTTGATTATATGCGCACACTATGATAAAATCAAATTATGACTTTTCATGTACATATAAATTTTTTTAATGAATTGGGGAGCAAAATGTTTGATGCGAAGATAGAGACCCTCCTGGAGGTCATCAGTGCGGGCAGTTACACACGGGCGGCACAGCGGCTTTCGCTCACACAGCCCGCTGTCAGCCATCATATGCGCCAGCTGGAGCAGGAGTTCGGCATTCATATATTTTATAAGGATAAAAAAGAGCTGCGCCTGACGCCGGAAGGCGAGATTCTGGTAAAATACGCCCGCCGGGCGCTGGCTGTATACCGCAACGCCCGCCAGGCCATCGAGGACAGCCGCATCTGCATGTCGCACATCGGGGTGGGCATCACCCACACCGTGGGCGAAAGCTGTGTGCCGCAGGTGCTGGCCGAATACTGCAACCAGACGCCTGGCGTACACATCAATATCGTTACGGACACCATAAAAAATCTTTATGATATGATGCGCTCCTACGAGCTGGACGTAGCCATCGTGGACGGGCAGTTCCCGGCATCCGGCTACACCGAAGTGCTGCTGGATACCGATTACCTGTGCCTTGTGGTGTCGCCCATCCACCCGCTGGCACGGCGTGCCAGCGTCGCCATCGGCGCACTGCAGGGCGAGCGGTTCATCATGCGTCCCAAGGGAGCGGGCACGCGCTCGATGTTTGAAAGTTATCTGTCCGAATGCGGGGCGGATATCCGGGACTTCAATATCATCATCGAGATGGACAGTGTCGCCACCATCAAGGAGCTTGTCGCGCAGGATCTGGGCATTTCCGTCATCGCCCACAGCGCCTGCCGCGAGGACGAGCAGGCGGGCCGCCTGGCAGTCGTCCCGCTGGAGAAGCCGGGCATGGTGCGGCGCATCAATATGGTGCATCATCAGGATTTTTCCCATCCGGAGATCCTGGAGGAGCTGCGCCGTCTATATATCGGCCGGCGCTGAG
>UMGX01039155.1_pt1 | contig 13965 bp, 13 predicted proteins | sample 1965411 | NCBI WGS metagenome assembly UMGX01 (sample SAMEA4836086, study PRJEB28245) | human gut metagenome | biome: gut microbiome; material: fecal sample | place: Denmark | collected 2008 | reverse complement strand
CCCCACCTCCGGCCTGTACCGGCTGGAGGGACAGGACGTATCCCTCCTGCCCGATCGGCGGCTGTCGGATATCCGCAACCGGTTTATCGGCTTCATCTTTCAGGGCTTCCACCTCATCCCCGGGCTGAGCGCCCTGGAGAATGTGGAACTTCCCCTGATGTACCAGGGCATGGGCCGGGACAAACGCCGCCGTCTGGCCGCCGAAAGCCTCGAACGCGTCGGCCTGGGAGAGCGGCTGCGCCACCGCCCGGCGGAAATGTCCGGCGGCCAGCAGCAGCGGGTGGCCATCGCCCGGGCCATTGCCGCCCGGCCGCCCCTTATCCTGGCCGACGAGCCCACCGGCAACCTGGATTCCCGCTCGGGGGAGGACATTATGGCCACCCTTCATGAGCTGAACCGGGAAGGGCATACTATCATCCTCATCACACACGACCGGCAAATCGCCGCCCAGGCCCAGCGCCTGGTACGCATCCGCGACGGCCGCATTGTCTCGTGATTCAGGTGCCCTGGGGCAGAAATCGGCGCAGAATCCCCGGGATTTTCTCAAACTCCTGGGTATAGGCCTCCCGGCTGCTCTCCCGGTTGAAAAAAACCCGTAAATCCTCCAGGGCCACCGTCAGGGCGGCTAGCTGCTCCTCGTCCAGATGCTCCACCACCGCCTCCACCATCCGTTCGTGGAATCGCTGGTGGGCGGCGGCGATGTTCCGCCCCTTTTCGGTCAGCCGTACCCGCACTACCCGTTTGTCGGAGGCGTCCCGCACCCGCTCCACCAGGCTTTTGGAGGCCAGCCGGTTGATGGCGATGGTCATGGTGCTGACCGTCACCTTGGTGGCGGTGGCCAGCTCGGAAACCGTGCGCGGATCCCCGGTGCCGATGGCGTCCAGGGTGTGCATCTCGGTAACGGTGACGGAGCTCTGGGTGGCGGCACGCAGGGACTGCTCCTCCACCTTGAGAATTTCATTGAAGGTATCCACCAGCAGGGTGTTCAGGGTATCCAGTTGCTTATCCATGTCGGTGCCTCCCTTTTTGATTTTGCCGTGCAGCGGCAAGTCGCGCCCGCGCCGTCTTATACGCCGGGGATCTCCGCCGTGGCCGCGTACAGCCGGGCGTATAGCCCCTCCGCCGCCATCAGCTCTTCATGGGTGCCGGTTTCCCGCACCCCCACGCTGTCGATGTAGGCGATTTCGTCCGCATGCCGGACGGTGGACAGCCGGTGGGCGATAATCAGCGTGGTGCGCCCCTTGGCCAGCTTATCGAACGCGGCCTGGATATGGGCTTCGGTCACGGTATCCAGCGCCGATGTCGCCTCGTCCAGAATCAAAACCGGCGGGTTCTTTAAAAAGATCCGGGCGATGCTTACCCGCTGCTTCTGCCCACCGGACAGCATGATCCCCCGCTCCCCCACATAGGTCTGATAACCGTCGGGCATGGACAGGATATCCTCGTGGATTTCCGCCTGCCGGGCCGCCTCCATCACCTCTTCGTCGGTGGCGTCCAGCCGGCCGTAGCGGATATTGTCCAAAATGGTGCCGGCGAACAGCATGACATCCTGCTGTACAATGCCCACGCTGTCCCGCAGGGACTGGAGAGTCACGCCGCGGATGTCCCGCCCGTCGATGGTGATCCGCCCCGCCGTCGGCTCATAGAACCGGGGAATAAGATGGCACAACGTGCTTTTTCCGCCGCCGGAGGGGCCCACCAGCGCCACGGTCTGCCCCGCCCGGATGGACAGGTTCACCCCCGCCAGCACGTTGACCCCCTCGTCGTAAGAAAAGGTGACGTCCTCGAACCGGATATCCCCCCGCACGTCCTTCAGCGGCGCGGCGCCGGGCACGTCGGAAATATCCGGTTCCACAGCCAGCAGATCCTGGAACCGGCCGAAGCCCGCCATCCCCACCGTGTATTGCTCCACAAAGCTGGACAGCCGCCGGATGGGCTGCAGAAAGGTGCCTACATACAGCGTAAAGGTCAGCAGATCGATATAGTCCAGCTGGCTGCTCATGATGAGCGCGCCGCCGAAAGCGATGACCGCCACATTCATGATGCTGGTCAGGAAATCCATCCCCGACTGGAAAATCCCCATCTGCCGGTAAAAGCCCTTTTTAGCGTTCCGGTACCGGGCGTTGCCCTTTTCGAATTTTTCATATTCGTAGGTTTCGTTGTTGAACGCCTTGGCCACCCGCACGCCGGAAATGCTGGACTCGATGTCCGCGTTGATCCCCGCCGTCTGCTCCTTGACCTGGCGGGACGCGGCCGACATTTTCCGCCGCCGCCAGGCGGTGAACCACACGATCAGCGGCACCAGCGCGAACACCACCAGCGCCAGCTTCCACTGGATGGTCAGCAGGATGATGAACGCCCCCACCAGCGTCACCAGGGAGATGAACAGATCCTCCGGCCCGTGGTGGGCCAGCTCCACCACCTCGAACAGGTCGTTGACCACCCGGGACATCAGCTGCCCCGTGCGGTTTTTATCGTAGAACCGGAAGGGCAGCTTCTGCAGATGGCGGAACAGGTCGCGGCGCATGTCCGCTTCCATGTACGCCCCCAGCACGTGCCCCCAGTAGTTCACAAAATACTGAAACCCCGCCCGGATCAGATAGGCGGCCACCAGCGCGCCGATGACGGCGAAAAACACGGCGTAGGCGTTTTTCGGCAGCAGCTCCTGCATCGTCCAGCGGGAAACCATGGGGAAGAGAAGATCCACCGCGGCGATCATCAGGGCGCAGAACATATCCAGAGCGAACAGCTTCCAATAGGGCCGGTAATACCGGGCAAACTTCTTGATCATGGGAGTATCGATGCCTTTCTGCTTGGTGATAGGTATAGTATACGACATTCCGCCTGATAGTTCAACCGGATAAACGCAAACATTTTCGCTCCTCATCTCCTTGTTTTCAGAACGTTCTTGTCCCATTTGCAAAAACACCTGCCGGCTGGGCGGTCGGCCCATCCGGCAGGTGTTGATAGGTGGTTTACAGCGCCACTTCGCGGCCGGTACGGGCCGATTCGTAGATGGCGGTCAGGATTTTAATCATGTTCAGCCCCTGTTCCGGCACAAAGCAGGGATCCGCGCCGTTCAGCAGCACGTCGGCGAAATGCCGCAGGTTCATCTCGTGCCCGTTGGCAGATCCGGAGCAGTGAGGGGTCAGGTCGGCCAGCTCGCCGCCCTCCTCGGTGAAAATGTTCACCTCGCCGCCGTCCCAGGTAAACCCGGCCTTGGTACCCCGCAGCTCCACGAAGTTCCGTTCCCGTTCCACGTTGGAGGCCCAGCTGAACTCAATCTGCAGGCAGGCGCCATTGTCGAACTTGATGAAGCCCATGGCCAAGTCTTCCACGTCGAACACTCCATCGGCCTTGGCGTCGCCAAACTTGCTGTTGTCCGAATCGGCTCCCGCGTCGTCGTTCGCGAACTTGCAGTAGGTGCTGCCCGACACCGCCACCGGCCGGGGATTGCCCATCAGCCAGATGGACAGGTCGATCATATGCACGCCCAAATCGATCAGCGGCCCGCCGCCCGACTGGGCCTTGGTGGTGAACCAGCCGCCCTTGCCCGGAATCCCACGGCGGCGCTGCCAGCCGCAGCGGCCGGCGTAAATCTCGCCCGCCTTGCCGTCCGCTATGTACTTTTTCAGGTACTGGGACGCGGTATGAAAGCGGTTGTTGCGCATGACCATCAGAATCTTGCCCGTTTCCTTGGCCGCCTGCCCCATTTTCAGCGCTTCCTCCACGCTGACCGCGTCCGGCTTCTCGCAGAAAACATGCAGCCCCGCGTGCAGCGCGTCCACCGCGATAATGGAATGCAGGTAATTGGGCGTGCAGATATCCACCGCGTCCAGCCCCTCGGCCTTCAGCAGCTCCTTATAGTCGGTGAAAACCGCGGGCTTGCCGCCCAGCATCTCCGACGCCTCCTTGGCCCGCTCCTCGATGATGTCGCAGACCGCGATAATCTCCACGTTGTCCATATTCTTGTAGGCGGGGATATGGGCCCATTTGGCGATGCCGCCGTTGCCGATGATGCCAATGTGCAGCTTTTTCATAGTCGTATCTCTCCTTTTCAATCGGAACGCATCATATGTTTGTAGTATACCGGAAATTCTCCCGCCTTTCTGCAACTTTATTTTTAAATTGTATAAACTTTTGCTTAGATAATTAATATAAAAGAGTTGACATATTTAACCTTTTATTATATAATTTGGTTGATGAAAGCGAGGTGATTCCCGTGGGTTATCACTGCGAATCTGTTTTATGAAGGAGATGCCTATGAAAAAAGCTATACTATTTTGCTCCATGTTGACATGTTGCTTTTTTATTACAAGTTGTTCTAAAACAGTTGATGAAACTTCTTCCATAAACAGATATGCTTTCTCCCCTATCGTAGCAGAGCAAGTCCAAAAAATAGAAATGAGAAAATCCAAAAATGACTGTAAAATTGTCACTAGACAGCAGGATATTCAGTCTTGTGTATCGACGATTAATGCCTTTGAAAAAACATATTTTGTGACTGAACCTAAAGGCGGGTGGGATATACTGATAACAATATTCTTTCAGCGGAACTCCATGCAAATATCCTGTTCAAAAAATGAATTAAGTGTACAAAACCAATATTATAAAGTATCTCCTAGCCTCCTGAGCACATTGATGCAATTGTATGATAGACTGCCGAATCACGAATCGGCAAGTACGTTGGAATAGAAAGGATTTAAAATGAAAAAATTTGTATCTTGTATCTTTGCTATCTTATTTTCTTTGTGTTTATCATTAAACCTAGCTGCAGAAAGTTCTTCCCAGCCCTTAGAAGACGATGTACAAAGTTTACTTTCAGGTCAAAACTGCTCTTCAAGTATCGTAGCTAATTACCCATTATATGACTATAATGATACTATTGTAGCTTACGTATTCATTTTGCAGCCCACCGGCTATGTTATTATTGACACATTAAGAACAATACCTGAGTTTTCGCTTGAAAATCCATGTCCGTTCGAGATTTCTGATAAAACATACTATTTTGGCCCGCTTAGTTACTTTAAAAAAGTCAATTCCCAATATATATCTGTAAAAGATAACACGATTCTTAATCACTCAGATATGGAAAACCTATCAAAATCATATGCAGAAAAGAGATACACTATAGTAAACGCTAATAAAAAAAATAGAACGGCAGTTAACCCCTACGCTATTCCAGACAGCAAAACATTGGGTTATGCATTAAGACCATATTCTTACAATACCGGAGATATTTGTGGTTCAACCGCAGCTGCCATTTTATTAATGTGTTATCAAGATTATATTGACTCCAGAGTCGTAGCGCCGGCGCACCGAACAAGCGACGGAGTGGCTCTAATTCAATTTCTTGCCCAGCATATTGACAATAATTCATACCCCGGGAGTACCGCTGCCAATGTTGCTGTTGGATTAAATTACTATCTTAAGAATTATCGTGGAATAACAAACTTTAGCGCATCCCGTTCGGCATCCAATCATTTTTCAGCTGTCCGGTCTCAAATAGCTAATGGATACCCCATAGAAACACTGGTAAATAACGCGCCTACCTATGGAAACCATTGGGTTGTCGCCTACGGATATACCTATACATATGCTGCCCGATTTATGATAGTAAATGATGGCTGGGGCCGAATGGGCATTAACATTGATTATCAATACGTAGTAGGTGCTTCATGGTTAATCAAATCTTGATTTAAACAGAATTAGAAGGGATGCACCGCACATAAAAATGTGCGGTGCATCGGTTTTTTAAGACATCGGCCGCCCCATATCTTCCACCAGCTGCTGCATCTCCTCAAAGGAGGCGACGTCCCGCTGGACGATCCGCCTCTGCACGTTTTCCGGCAGGCTGTGGAAATATTCGTAGCAGCTCAGATTCTGATCCAGCAAATCGCTCAGCCCCAGCTGATAACTACCTTCCAACATGGCGCACCTCAGGATTTGAGCATCAGCGTGCGCACATAATCGCGCAGCTCATCTTCCGAATGAAACGAACGCTCCATGGCCCTCTGGTTAACCTGTTCCTGAACCTCTTCAGGAAGTAGATAGAAGGCGTCCTCGTGGTACTGTCCCCGGTTCAGATAGGCATCGGTATCGATGGGCACTGTGGCGTAAAAGCTGTTCTCATACATGGTCGGTCCCGCCTTTCTGCGGCATGGCCTATGCTTCGCCTTCGGCCTGCGCCGTCCGCCAAGCCTGTGTCATGCCGCTACCTCTAGTCTGAGAAAAGAAGGCCGCCGCATACGTGGAAATGGATGCCGTCCAATTTTTATCCAGTTTTGCTTATACGTTTTGTATTGCGTATCTTTCCACACTTTCAACCAAATATTCCACAATCCATCGGATTGTCAAAATTCAAACACAATATCTTGTGGTTTACCCGCTGTAATTTTTGCAGAAGCCTGCCGAATCCCGGCGAATCTCCGCGGCACTCCCTGACAAAGATGGGGCCGTTATGGTATACTTATACCATTAAGGAGGGATTCTCTTGGTAAAACACGTGCTGTTCGTCAAGCTGAAGGACAATTCCCCGGAGAGCTGCCGGGAGCTCAAGGACCTGTTCCTGTCCATGAAAGGACGGGTGGAGGCTATCCGGGATATCCAGGTGGGTGTGGACTATCTTCACAGTGATCGCTCTTACGACGTGGCGCTGGAGCTGCTGGTGGATTCTCCCGAGGCGCTGGAGGCCTATCAGCGCGATCCCTATCACACCGGCGTTGTCAAGCCGTTCGTGGCCGAACGCCGCAGCGCCAGCGCTGCGGTAGATTATATTCTAGACAAAGGCGAATAAAAAAGAGCCGCCCAGAGCGGCTCTTTTTCATTCGCTGAAAACGGACTATAACAGCGCCATCCTTGTAACCGCGCACCTTTTGATGGTGGTTCCAGAATCTCCCCTTATTTTCGGTAATCCGCCCGGATAAAGGGCGGGACGATCCGCTCCTCCGTCAGCGCCCGGTACTTGGCCGGATGCCGATAGGCGTTGCCGTGAATCTCCTGCTCGCGGTAGGCCCGGATGGTATCCATGGGAAAAGCCGCCGGGTAAATCCCCTCCAGCTCACCGGCCTCCACCACGAGGGTATCCCGCGCCTCCACCACGCCAGGTCGGATCTCCCCATACGCCACACCGTCGAAGGCCGACGAATGCCCGTTGCAGTCAGGCTGGCCATAGGCATAGTTACACGTGGCGATTCCCACCATGTTTTCGAACGCCCGGGCCCGCAGCTGGGACAGACGGTTCCCCTCCATCGGGCAGGCGTTGGGCACCAGAAGGATTTCCGCCCCCTGCAGCATCAGAATCCGGGCGCTCTCGGGGAACTCCCGGTCGTAGCAAATCATGGCCCCCACCTTGACCGGGCCTGCGGCGGTATCCAGCTCCGCCACCGGGAATTCGTCCCCCGGCGTCAGGTGCCGCTCCACATCAAAATCGCAGGTGTGCACCTTGGCATAGGTCAGCACCGGCTTGCCGAACCGATCGAACAGCGTCACCGTGTTGCGGGGCAGCGGATCGTACCGCTCGAGATAGGTGATCGCCACCGCCATGTTCAGCTCCTTCGCCGCCTCCTGGAACGCGCGGACAAAGCCGCTGTCCCTGCTGACCGCATTCTGCCGCAGCGCCTGCTCGTCCTCCGTCATCGCGTACCCGGTGTTCCACATCTCAGGGAACAGGGCGAGGTCCGCTCCCATAGCTTTGGCACGCCGGCACCAGTCCAGCCCTTTGCGCCGGTTTTCCTCCTGAGAGGATCCCGCCGTCATCTGCAGCAGCGCCACGCGGAAAATTTGCACAAAACCCCTTCTTTCTTCCTGTCGCCGTGTCTATTCCACCGCCGTCTCCTGCTCGTAAACCGGCAGCGCCGACGGCAGGTCGTCAAAGCACAGAACACGTGTCACGCGGAACCCGTTTGCCTTCAGCACCCGACGGGAAGCACGTCGAAAAGGGCCGGCGGCCTGTGCCGCAGCCTTGCCGATTCCATCAGGCCCCATGCCCTCTTCGCCGGCTGTTCGGCGCATTTTTTTGTCTGCCGGCCTTCCAGGCCCGCACCACGGCCGCCGCCCGGCCGATGGCCCACGCGACCAAACTGTACAGCACCAGGCTGGCCGCCGCCAGAATGAGGAACAACGGCAGGGAACGAAGCGTCAGCGTGCCGATTTGCAGCAGATCGCGGAACAGATACGCCGCCACGCCGAACAGCGCCACCATGGTGCCGAACAGCGCCGCCCGCAGCTTGTTGAGGGGCATGCAGACCCGCAGCAGCAGATACAGCCAGATAAACGCCGTCAGATAGACATTCAGCGTGGCCAAATCCAGCGCGGCCAACCCCAGCAGCGGCCCGATTTGATCCACCAAAATGATGTTCAGCACAATGATGAACGCGCAGGGAAAGGCCTGCCGCAGAACGGTGGATAAGAACCGGCCCTTGATACGATCCCGGTTGGGCTCGAAGGTCAGGAAGAAGGAGGGGATTCCCTCCACCACCATGCTGATGAGGCTGAGCTGTATCGGAATGAAGGGATAGGGCATGGAAAAGGCCAGGGCCATGAAGGACAGCAGAAAGGAGAAAATGGTCTTGACCAGGAACAGTACCGCCGTGCGGGTGATGTTGTTGATGACCCGCCGCCCCTCCATGACAACACTGGGCAGGGAGGAGAAGTTGGAGTCCAGCAGCACCAGCTGGGAAATCTGCCGCGCCGCGTCGCTGCCCGAAGCCATGGCGATACTGCAATCGGCATCCTTGAGGGCCAGTACGTCGTTGACCCCGTCCCCGGTCATGGCCACCGTGTGCCCCTCATCCTGCAGGGCGTGAACCAGCTGCCGTTTCTGCTGGGGCGAAACCCGTCCAAATATGGTATACCGCTCCGCCGCCTGCCGCAGGGCCTCCTCGTCGGCCAGGGTGGAGGCGTCGATGTACGAATCGGAATGGGGCAGCCCCGCCTGCCGGGCGATGCTGGACACCGTCACCGGGTTGTCCCCCGAAATGATTTTCAGCTGTACATCCTCCCTGGTGAAAAAGGCCAGGGTCTCCCGGGCGTCGGGCCGGATGGGATCTTCCAGCACCAGAGCGGCCACCGGCCGCACCGTGCCGGGCAGCACACCCTCCACCCGCTCCTCGCTGTGGGCCACCAGCACCACCCGGCAGCCTGCGGCCTCCCGCTCGGCCACCGCCGGCGGCAGCAGCCCGCTGCGTCCCCGCAGCAGGATTTCCGGCGCGCCCACCAGCACGGTGCCCCGTCCCTCGAAGGTGACAGAGCTCCATTTGCGGGCGGAGGAAAAGGGGGTGCGGCAGACGGCCCGCCACCGCCCCCGGGCGGGAAACCGCTCCCCCAGGGCCAGGAAAGTGGCGTTGTTGTCGTCCAGCGCGCCGATGAAGCTGCCCACCGCCTCTTCCAGGTCAAAGGGCGGCTGGGCGGTCAGGGGCAGGATGTCGGAAACGGTCATTTTCCCCTGGGTGATGGTGCCCGTCTTATCCAGGCAGAGCATGTCCACCCGCGACAGGTTTTCAATGCAGAACAGCTCCTGCACCAGGGTCTTTTTCCGGGCCAGCTTGATGACTCCCACCGCCAGGGACACGCTCGTCAGCAGCACCAGCCCCTTAGGCATCATGCCGATCAGGGCGGCGGCGGTGGACACCACCGCTCCCTCCAGGGAATGATCCAGCACGAACCGGGCGTGCAGAAACAGCAGCGCGCCCAACGGCAGAATAAAGAAGCTGGTGAACTTCACGATTTTATTCAGGGCGTTCATCAGGTCGGAATGCACTTTTTTATATTTCTTGGCATCCAGGGCGATTTTAGTGGCGTAATTTTCGCTGCCGATATGTTCCACCCGGGCGCGGCAGGTGCCGCTGACCACAAAGCTGCCCGACAGCAGCATGTCCCCCCGGCTTTTTCGAATGGGCTCCGCCTCCCCGGTGAGCAGGGCCTCGTTGACCTCCACCTCGCCCGCCGCCACGATGGCGTCGGCGCAAATCTGCCCGCCCATGCGCAGCACCAGGATGTCGTCCAGCACCAGCTCCTCCACCGGCACCGCCTGCTCCCGTCCATCCCGCAGCGCCACCGCCTTGGGCATGGAAATGAGGGACAGCTTCTCCACCATCCGCTTAGAGCGGATCTCCTGCACGATGCCGACCCCGCTGTTGACAAAAATAATGATCAAAAACAGCAGGTTTTCATAAGCGCCCACCAGCGCGATGCAGGCGGCCAATGCGAAGTTGAACAGGTTGAACAGGGTCAGGGTATTGTCCCGTACAATCTGCCCCACGGTCTTGGTGTTGTGGCTGGGCTGTATGTTACTAAGCCCCCGCGCTTCCTGCTCCCTGACCTGCTGGGCGGTCAGCCCCACGTCCGGATCGGAGCGCAGGCGCGTGGGATTTTGTTCTGTCATGCTCGAACCGGCCTTTCCTATCATACTGTTATAGATTATAGCACAGCCCTGGACAAATATCCCTTAAGAGCGGCTTAATTTTTCCTGTGGGAATGCGAAAGGCCCGCCTTGACAGCGCCCCTGCCCCGCCGTATACTGGCCTTATCGAACTTGCGGAAAGAGGCGATTGGATGACCGTGCTGTTCGCTATTGATTCCTTTAAAGGCAGCTGCACCTCCGCTGAGGCCTGCGCCTGGGCCGCCGAGGGCTTCCGCCGGGGCTGGCCCGGCGCCGAAACCCGCTGCCTGCCGGTGGCCGACGGGGGAGAGGGCACGGTGGCCGCCTTCCTGGCTGCCTGCGGCGGGAGGACAGTGGAGGCGGCGGTTTCCGATCCATTTGGCCGGCCGATACAGGCCAAGGCCGCCGTTCTGTCCTCCGGGGCCGGCGTGCTGGAAACCGCCGCCGCTTCCGGTCTGCCGCTCTTAACCACGGAGGAGAGGGACCCCTGGCGCGCCTCCTCCTATGGATCCGGCCAGCTGCTGCGCCGTCTGTTGGACGAGGGGTGCGTCGATATCCTGGTGGGGCTGGGCGGCACCGCCACCAACGACGGGGGCATGGGTATGCTGGCCGCCCTGGGCGCCCGCTTTCTGGATGAGGAAGGGCGCGAGCTGGGCCCCGGCGGTGGGGAACTGCTCCGGCTGCACCGCCTGGATTTTTCCGGACTGGATCCGCGTCTGTCCGCCTGCCGGTTCCGGCTTCTCTGCGACGTGGACTCTCCTTTATGCGGCCCTGACGGCGCCTCCCTCACCTTCGGCCCTCAAAAAGGCGCTTCCCCCGAAACCGCCTCCCGTTTGGACAAGGCCCTGGAACATTTTGCCCGGGTGGTCCGAGAGCAGCTGGGTGTCGACATGCTGCCCTGGCGAGGCGGCGGAGCGGCCGGCGGCCTGGGTGCCGCCCTGCGGCTGGCGGGGAACGCGAGCATGACCCCCGGCATCGACGCCCTGCTGGACGCCGCCGGCTTCGAGGACAGGCTGGCGGGCTGCCGCTTGGTGATCACAGGGGAGGGCCGGATGGACGGCCAGACCGCCCGCGGCAAGGTCCCCGCCGGGGTTGCCCGCCGGGCCAAGGCTGCGGCCAATCTGCCTGTCGCCGCCCTGACCGGCGGTCTGGGCCCCGGTGCCCACGCTCTGTATGCCTGCGGCATCGACGCCGTGTTTCCCATCCCCGACGCGCCCATGACCCTGCGGGAGTCCATGGCCGCCTCCCGCCGGTTACTCATCGGCGGGGCGGAGCAATTGGCCCGCCTCCTGCACGCCTCCGGTTTCACATAAAAAGGCCCTGTCCGGAAGAATTTTGCTTCTGGACAGGGCCCTTTTCATCTTTTTTGTCACCCTTTCCCTGCGCACCGCTATACTGATAAGGAACCGCAGCCTACAAGGATTGGAGGACAAACCCATGGAGAATCTACAAGCCATGATCGAGCGGTATAAGGCGGAAATGATGAAAGCCGCCTCCCGCAGCGCCCTTCCCCCGCAGGAATCCGTCCAACCGGCGCCGCCGGAGCCGGCCCCTGTCCCCGTGCCCGCCCCGCCGCGGCCCGAACCGCCTCCCGCCTCTGCTCCGTCCCCCCAGCCCGCCGCGCCGGCCGTTCCTCCCCCGCCCCTGCCGCCGGACGAACCGGAAATCAATCCGCCCGAGGCGAATCCGCAGGACGATCCCCTGCAGCCCATCGCCCCCGAGGCGGACACCTATGAGAACTTCCTGCGGGAGAATACCAAGACCGGCATCCTGCGCGTCCAGGCCTACGCCGGCCGTCAGGCGGTGCCCGTCCCCGGCGCCCAGGTAACCGTCAGCCGTACCTTCTCCGACGGCACGAAAGAATTTGCCTCCGGCGTCACCGACGAAAACGGAATATTTGACAACATCGTGCTGCCCGCGCCGGACAAAGCGCTAGCTGAAGCGCCCACCGGCGAGGCCCCCTACGCCACCTATGATATCCGCGTCACCCATCCCGGTTATCGGACGGAGGTTTATCAGCAGGTACCCATTTTCGACGGGATCAAATCCATTCAGCCGGTCCGCTTCCTGCCCGATCGATCGGTATCCTGAAAGGAGGGCGTTTCATGCAGCCGATATTAGACCTGCCGGTCATCCCCGAGTTTATTACCGTCCACCTGGGCCGGCCCGACCAGCCGGCGGAGAACATCCGCGTCTCTTTCGCGGACTACATCAAAAACGTGGCCTCCAGCGAAATTTATCCCACCTGGCCGGAATCCGCCATCCGTGCCAATATCCTGGCACAGATCAGCTACGCCCTCAACCGGATTTACACCGAATACTACCCCAGCCGCGGCTATGATTTCGATATCACCAGTTCCACCCAGTACGATCAGAAATTCATTCCCAACCGGGACATTTTCGAAAACATCTCCCAAATCGTGGACGATATTTTCAACGATTATGTCGTCCGGCAGGGGAGCGTGCAGCCCTATTTCACCCAATACTGCAGCGGCACCACCACCACCTGTGAGGGCCTGTCTCAGTGGGGCACCGTCGCCCTGGCCGAGGAGGGCCTGGTACCCTATGAAATCCTGCAGCGGTATTACGGCGACGATATCAACATCGTCTTCAACGCCCCGGTGGCGGGCATCGAACGATCCTATCCCGGCGCGCCTCTTCGCCTGGGCAGCGCGGGGGAGGATGTGCGCATCATCCAGCGGCAGCTCAACCGCATCGCCGATAACTACCCGGCCATCCCCCGTCTGTCGGTCATCGACGGTTTTTTTGGTGTGGAAACCGAGGCTGCCGTGCGGGAATTTCAGCGGATTTTCAACCTGACGGTGGACGGCATCGTGGGCAAGGCCACCTGGTACAAAATCAAATCCATCTACAACGGCATCAAGGGTCTCAACGAGCTGTATTCCGAGGGCCTGTCCCCCGAGGAAGTGGAACGGCAATACTCCCGGCAGCTTGAAGAGGGAGACACCGGCATGGGCGTACGGGTCGTGCAGTACATCCTGGCCGTTATCGCCTACTTCGACAATCAAATCCCCGTTCCTATCATAGACGGTGTGTTCGATCAGAACACCAAGGACGCGGTGCTGGCTTTCCAGCGCCAGTACGGTCTCCCGGCCACCGGCATCGTCGACCGGGACACCTGGAACCGGATGAACACTGCTTACGCCGACACTATCGCCAACATCCCGCCGGATGTGGTCCCCGATTCCGCATTCGTGTATCCCGGTCGCTTCCTGACCCTGGGCATGACCGGGGACGATGTGGAAGATCTGCAGCGCCTGCTCGCCCAGGCCGCCGCCCTTCACGATTTTATCCCCGCCGTGACCGTCACCGGCGATTTTGACGACGCCACCGAAAACGCCGTGCGGGCCGTGCAGCAGCAGGCCGGCCTGGAAGCCAACGGCGCGGTCGGCCCCCTGACCTGGGCCCGCATCGTGGAACTGGCACAGGATGCGTAACCCGCGATTTTTTCTTGTCCGCCCGCGAAGCCGCAGAGAATCGATAAAGGACGGCCCTGCCGTAGCCGGCGGGGCCGCCCTTTGCTTAAGGTGAGGGGGAGCGAACAACCTCCGATTTTTGGGAAT
>UMGX01030516.1_pt1 | contig 14071 bp, 32 predicted proteins | sample 1965411 | NCBI WGS metagenome assembly UMGX01 (sample SAMEA4836086, study PRJEB28245) | human gut metagenome | biome: gut microbiome; material: fecal sample | place: Denmark | collected 2008 | reverse complement strand
TTTTTTTTTAAGCGGGATGTTTAACAATTAAAATATGGATGGTATGAACGTATATGACTTTGCGCCTGACTTAGATTTGAGTAAGGAGGTAGAAGGTTCTATTTTCGGGGTAAAAGGAATAGAAGGCAGTGATGGAATAGTATATGCTAAGGTAGTTAGCTGTGTAGACGTTAAGGATTACAGTTGTGATAGGTGTATTTTTTATGATTGTTATAAGGATAAATGTTTATTATCGCGTAGTGATAGTTGTATAGATGGAGATTGGATTTGTAGGTACGAACAGGCTGCCATAGAGGGGGAGTAGGCGGCGCCTTGGGCTAAGGCCTGCGGTTGTAGGTGGAACGTAGGCCGGAGCAGAGCCGGAACAGTTTATTGTGGAACGTAAAAATAAAAAGGAGGAGATAGCGATATGAAAAAGGCATTTAAGATATTTTCTATTATGTTCGTCATAGAAATAGTGCTGATAGCTATTTTAGATGCTATGGCGTAAGTGAGAAAAATTTCTTCATTAATTTTCTTATGCTTTAGACAGAATGCTCCCGTCTGCGAAGATCGGAGCATTTGCTTTACGGGATTCATGGTGCAGTAGGTCGGTTCGATTCCGGCAATTCCACACAATATTAAAAATAAAGGAGGAAAGAAAAATGAAAAACGGAATTGTATTACACCCAGAGTATGGATTGAATCCATCCATAGAACTATGCATAGTATGCGGTGAAGAGATGGGGATTGCTTTATTAGGAAATGGGATTAAAGGGCAGGCGCCGCATCATATATGCACGGGCGAAGTATGTGACAATTGCAAAAAGATAATAGATGACGGAGGTTGTTTTATTATCGAAGTCGAAGATGGCTCAGATCAAAAGAATCCGTATCGTACAGGAAGATATTGTGCGATAAAGAAAGAGGCAGCAAAGAAAATACTTGGACAGGAGCATAGTGTTGTGTACATGGAAAAGTCTGCGTACAGTCAAATAATACCACAAAAATAAAGAAAGATATGTTTACAAAAGAAGAGCGATTATTCATATGGGAAAAGGTATATGAGATGATTGATAGGTTAGAGGATGGGGAATATATATGTGTTGCGTTAAGAAATGTAGTGTTTATGTATTTCAAAACACATAAAAATATCTATGAGTTTCGTTCAGACGAAATGGTGAGAATATATTTCCCGGAATTGGAGGAGAAGATAAGTATGGCCACAGAACCAGAGGAAACAAGAACGTTTTATGGGTGGTTTGGTTGTCTTAGTCCAGAAACGAAGGAGGTAAGGCTGAATATTGTGAAAGATATTATAAAAGAATTAGAATAGTATTTTTGTTAATCTATTTTATTCATCAAATTAAGTTTTGGGTTTTGGCATGTCGGTTCGTGAGGATAGGCATGCCTATTTCTGTATCATATAGGGGGATGACGCGGCGTGCCGGTGCGTATGTACCGGTCCTGGTTCGATTCTGGGCATCTCACAAACAATAAAACAAAAAAGTTATGAGAATATATAAGAATGATATTATAAAGGCGTCAGCGATAAGCACCAGCGATGACAGGGGATTATTACTATGTTCAATAACGGATTCAGGCTTTACGTCTATAGCTGGTGTAATATCGGCTATTAAAGACAAGTTGCCAAACAAAGATCATAAGAAGATGGTTTTTGAAATTTTGAATGATACGAAAAAGAGTATGGAAGATATAATAATTGCGGAACAAAAGTATTGTAATAAAGAGTAGAAAACAATATGTTTATGTAATATTAGTTTTTTCATTTTTATTGAAAGGAGCGCCGGCCTGTGAAGGTATGCGCTCTTTGTATTTGTATAATGCATAAAACAATAATAATATGACAGAGAATAGTATAGACGTAAATATCGTACCTGTAAAGAATGGTATGAAACGTGTTGTGGTATCATATTACCATTATTCACGCAAGGAGAAAGATCGCATGAGTTCCCAAACGGATTACGTTTGGGAAACAAAGAATGAAGAAATGTTTAAATACTTTGAGGCCAGGAGGACAAAAGTATTTTATAGTCAGATTCGTGCCATGTGTAGATTCTATGGCAAGAAAAATGTACGTAAATACAAAAAGTTATGATTATTTAACCAACAAAACCACCATACTTTAGAAGGTGGATGAATTGGTTTGATTAATTTTGAATCAAAATTACAGATAAAAAAAATGATTTCCTACAAATACAACATCTATCATTCAAAGAAAACGAAGTATCTTGACAAGATGCTTCGTGAATGTTGTTTTGTATGGAATCACGCTTTAGCTCTACAACGTAGATATTACAAACTGTTTGGGAAATATATCTCAGTTGGTAAGATGAAGAAACATTTTACCAAAAGAATTAAAAGAAATCTTCTTCATTCCCAAACAACACAAGAAATACTTGAACGTCTTGATGAATCTTATAACCGTTTCTTCAAGAAATTGGCCAAACGACCTCCTAAGTTTAAATCACCGGAGAAATTCAACTCTTTGGTTTTCAAACAAGGAGGTTTTACCCTGAATGGTAATTGTTTAACAATTAACAAAGGAAAGAAACGTTTTAAGTTTTCATACAGTAAGGTCTACGAAGGTAATGTTAAACAAATTAGAATAGTTAGAGAAACCTGTTCCCGCTTTAGTTTGATTATAGTTACAGACCATAATCATTCAAACTCTTATAGAAAGACACATGATGGTGCATCTATAGGATTGGATTTTGGGCTGAAAACTTATCTAACTAAAAGCGATGGTAGCAAAATTGATTCTCCATTATTCTTCAAACAATATCAAAACAAGATTAGAAAACTAAACAAACGGTTTTCTAATGCAAAGAAAGGATCCAACAATAGGAGAAGGAGACTGTTTGAACTACAACAAACGTATCGTAAAATAAACGATCTTCGATCGGATTTTCAATGGGGATTAGCACACCAGTTATGCAAACAGTATGATTATATTTTCATTGAAGATCTAAACATTGAAGGAATGAAACGTTTGTGGGGAAAGAAAGTTTCCGATCTCAGTCATTCTTCTTTTATTGACAAACTTACGTACGTTTCTTCAAAGTATGGAGTGATAGTACACAAGATTGACAAATGGTATCCTTCTTCCAAAACTTGCGAATGTGGCTGCATTAATAAAGGACTGTCGTTACGCGACCGCACGTGGGCGTGCCCGGCGTGCGGAGCGGTAAACGACCGTGATATTCTTGCAGCCCGTAATATACTTCGGAAGGGCATTTCCGAATTGGAGAGTATGGGTAATTCCGGTTGCAGAAATGCAGGGGTTCCATACGTTTGTATCCAAGAATCCCATTCGCTTTAGCGATGGGAGTGTGTCAATAAATATGTATCTAACTTTGGCTTTTGTAAAAGAATTTGGATTTAAAGCCGGAGAAGCATGGAGTGAAATAACAGAATATGCTTACGGATGTTTATCGTATTCCGATTTTGCAACAACAGAGATGCTTATACCGGAAGGTTCGGAGCATTTATTCAAAGACATTTACACGGCAAAGGCCATGGGCGTGGCGTGATCCGAAATATAAGTCAGAAACAGAATTATGCGCGATGCTAAAGTGGGCAAAAGAAAAAGGCTTGACCATTGAAGAGTTAAGTATTTAATTGTTAAACATAAGGCAGTAGTGGTGCGTGAGTATAGGTGCTGCCGTTAAAATATTTTATAAGATGAAAAAAGAAGAGATTCAAACTATTTTATACACAATCAAAGAAGGAGACAGTATTAAAATCAAAGTACAAGACAAAAGTGAAGAGATAAGACTGCGGGATCATGTAAGAAGAGTACAGAAATACGGATACAGGTTTTGTTTGTCTCATTTACATGATGGAATTTTCTATCTGGAGAAGTTGAAAGAAGGGGATAAGGATAAATACTATAGAGTAATAAACAGAGGAAATGGAAAGACCGGAGTATAATAAGCTACGCAAAATGGCTAAGACTATTCCAGGTCTGATAGTGGACGAGGTGCAAAACATGATGCGTGTATCGCTATACGATAATGGGGAGCTTAAGAAGGTGGTAGTAGTAATGAAATGCGATTCTTTTTTACAGTCAAAAAGTAACATAGAAAAGATAATGTTATTATCATCTTCTATAGAAGATAGAAAAAACAAAGAAAAAAATAAAACAAAATCAGAAAATGAACAGAATAACAAAAATAAGAGAAGAAATAGGAGGAAAACAGGTTGATTTGACCTTTTACGGGCGCTTTTGCAGCCTTATCGAAGGTGATAGGAAGATAATACTAAGGGCAATAAAAAACGGTCGTAAAAAAGGCGTAATCGGGGCCATTCAGCCTGGGAGACATGACAGAATTTGGACCACATGGTCTATTGCTTTTGATGATCTGAGGGTAGGGGATACGGTAGAGTTCAGTACATCTGGAAAATACAATCCCGGATTTCATGCTACGGAAAAGTATGTAGGGTGTGTAGAATGGATAAAAGGGTCGGAATGTGCGATAAAAACCGGTAAGGGAATAGCAGTAGTATTAATTAAACATGTAGAAAGGGTGGTAAAATAATGGATTTAAGGATGTTTATAGACCTATTTCAGGAGATTGAGGTAGAGAACTTGTTTAAAGCGTTAGATTTATGTATGGAATATGTAAGATTAGATTTACATGTGTTTAATGTAGGAGCTCATGTAACGTGTTCATACAGTAATGATCTTGAATCGCTTTCACAGGTAGAAGGTTGTAATGTGAATATGATAATAGAGGTACCTCGCTTATTCGAAGCGTTCATGGAATACGCTTCACCGGAAATGAAGTTGTATTATGAAAAACTAACAGAGACAGTATAATATGAAAGAGGAAGTAGAACGGATAAAGAGGTTGGTTGGCATAGATCATAATAGAGTGGATGGTGGGGTATCTTGCAGTGAAAGAAAAACCAATAGCGATGATCCAACCAACAGAGAAAGACGGGTGGTGCGTGTTCCGCCGGCCAGACGGTCTCTGCGAGCTGCATGACCGTGGACTAAAGCCGACTGAAGGAGTTCTGGCTTCTTGTAAGGTGGTTGAAGAAGACAATGTCCCAACATATGAAACGTCTGTACTTAGAGCAGTAGCTCATGAGTGGGTTAAGGTAGAGAACTTCGCAACTATAATGAGGGTCGTTTTTAAATTTTTGCATGAAAATGAACGTAGAAAATAAATTAGATAAAGTGGTTAATATCCTAAAAGAAAAAGGATTTGTAGTATATAGAAAGGGCGGGAAGGAGCCAGGTGTGTTTTACGCTAAAGAAGGTGACAGCCGGATAGGATTCGTTTATCCCAACAACGGATATATATATGATAGAATAAAAATGTGGTCTTTTTCAAGGATATATAAACCACATAAGAAAACCGGGTCTTCGTGTTTAATGAGCGTCAGCGACGAATTTACGATAGAGAATGCGATTAAGAACATAGAGGATAGACTGTGGGTAAATTATGTAAAAGACGGTAACGGAAAACGACCAGAAGAATACAATAATATAAGAGAATTTGTTGGTAGCTTCACTAAATTCTACAACTCTGTAGAATTAGTTGAGGTTAAGTAGTTTTCCATGTAAGTTAGTTACCGGCACTGGTCTGTGAAGATAGGTGTCGTTTTTTTTAAGAAAGGAGGATAAAGATGGAGAAAAGAGACAAGGAAATGCCTTACGAGGTAATCATACAGGAGAGAAACAAAGTGGATTTATACGGTAACGTAGTATATTATATATATTGGTTTGATAAATATGGGAACGATATTACAAACGAATGGAAATTCTGGAGCAAGGGTCCGAAAAAGAAATATGATAGAGTCAATCGCTATTTAACGGATAGTTGGCTAAAGGAATACTGTAAGAACAACAATTTAAAAATAAGTAGAATAAAGGAATGAAGCCGGGAAAGCATGCTATGATAACAAACGAGTATGGTGTCTTGGATATTATAAAAGAAAAATTTGACAACATAAATATAATGGAATATGGATCTAAATAAATTGTATAAAGAAATAGAAGAAGCGGAGGTCAATCTGAATGCAAAAAGATTAAAGTACATCAAAGAAGCATTAACGGAGAACGGTGGAAGCGTAAAGCTAAAATTTAAAGAGTTTAAAGAATGGCAAGAAGCTAATAACGTGTTTGACTTTGATGATCAGTTTCCAGTGATAATAGAAATTGATGGAAATTCTATGTATTTAACGGAAGTGTATGTCAAAAAAAACGATTTTCGTGTAGTCATGCTGGATTATACTGATATGACTTTTTATGATTATAATAATCCAGGGGAAAATGAACAGGTTGCTTATTTTATTAACTATTGCTTAAATCAAGACAAAGATGGGGAAGAGTAGGAAAGATTATGAGAAGTATCTTAACTCCATATCTCCAGATGGAGACGATGAGAAATGGATTATTGGAGGAAAGAACAGATATTGTGGTAGAGAGAATTATGGTACTATGATCAAAAGGTATGATCCTATTGGTTTCAGTGTAGGATACAGGGAGTGGGTAGAGCAGCCAGGGTAAGGAAGCGCCCGTCCTGCCATGAGGCCAGCCTGGCTGTTCGTGGCCAGGGCCATACATTAATCAGATAGTGAACGGCGAAAACAATACATAAAATGGGAAACGAATTAAAACTTAACAGCGCAGAAGAAGCAGAAGTAATTTTAAGAAATGGTGGCTGATTATAAAGGTCGCATATATGAATATTACGAGTTCAAGAGAGAGGTCATTGATAAGATAAGATAATTATATACCTAAAATAATAGTTTATGACATTCAAAGAATTTATGAAAGAAGCGGGCTATAACCTACTGACTACCTTTTGGGAAGATTTTAGTATAGCCGACAAGTATGGTATAGTAGGTGTCAAAGATACCTACAGACGTGCGTTCAATGAATGGAAAGACGATTATAAGTTCTTCACGGAATTAACGCTCGTATTGAATCATAAAATCTGGCAGCATTATGAAAGCAATCGTGAACTGGCTGCACTGTATGACCGGTTGTGGAGAGAAGCCGACGAGTATGCCATGAACAATTTTAAGGGAGAAGAGCTTGATTATTATTACAGAGTAACAGATTAGAAAGTGATTATGGGAAATACGATAGTAACAGGTAGCCTAATTGTATTCAGCGACGGATTTGTTTGGAAAATATTGTCCAACGAAAAAGCCTACAAGATATGGGTGTCAGCAGAAAATGAAGATTTTGAGTTATACAAGGTGAGGGTAGATGATGAGTCTGAGTCATTAATAGAGAATCTTGAAGACTTGCAGGATGCCTTTAAACAAGGTCATTATGTATGCATAGAAGTAGGTAAGCTACCATATAGCATAGGTTTGTAAGAAAGGCAAGATTGACGGTTATCGACTGAGATATGATAACCATGATAAAATGTGGTATTATAAAGAAATTTTTAGCATTTCTCCATCAGATCTTTACACGTATGATTATACGTATGAATTTATAGAAGACTTAGGATGTGAAGAATTGATTCAGATTCTTTCAGACTTAGGCAAGGATATATTTGTCAAAGAATGGTCCACAACAGGATACAGTCAAGAGGATTATGTTAAAGGTATAGCTTTCTGTACAAAGGAGAGGTACACAAAAATGGTTAGTAATAATACTTCCGATTGGAAAACCCAAATTGACAAATTGATTGATGATGAAGTTAAATCCATAGGTATGTGGATATGGGGAGATGTAAAGGGGTATGTGCTTGAAAAGAAAGTGAAATTTGTCAAGAAATACAAAGATGAATCCAGGGAGGATGAAGAGGGAGAAGAATGGGAAGAGGTTGATTCCTGTTGGGATTATTATATGGAAACAGACGAATTGATAGAAGAAATAATGAAAAAACATAATCTGAAAGAATAAGGAGATGGGGAGATCATGAGGGTGTATTATCAGAAAGAACACCAAAGAATTACAAATAATACTGATTCAGGTCAATGGCTGATAGTGACGGACGCCACAGGAGACAGGTGGGTAAAGTGCGAAGAGCTCCGGTTCGGGGGGGGGAGACGCGGCCTGCATCACATGGCGTAAGGCTACAGTAGATGAAATTGTTGAACATTTTAAAAACAGATAATTATGGGATATATATGTACAAGATGTGGTGGAACAAATGTTGTCTGTGAAGCCATAGTAAATCCGAATACTGGAAAAATAATAGATTATCTTGATGGATCTTTCATGCATGCTATTTGCTCGAATTGTGAAAACGAGGTGATAATATCCAACATTGAAGGAGTCAAACATGAAATTGATTTAAGGTTTCATGAATTTGTAGAAAAAACAGGTAAGGAGCCTGAATACGTAGAATGTCAGATTGTATGGAAAAAGACAGGAGATGAACAAAGAAAGACAATAAAACTATCATTGGGCATTAACGATGATGACAATGATGATGTTTTTTATTATTGCAATGGGATAGAATCGTTTAAGCAACTTGCTGAATACGGGATGGGAGAATTTATCGTAACAGGTTGTTGGAATTTCTTTTAAGAAACATATGTAGTTATCATTTTTAATAACATATCTTATGAAAACACAAGAAGAATATGCCCATGAAATTGACGAAATCGTTCGCCGGGATGTAGAGAGCTGCCAGAGCGACTGGTTTAGGATTGACAAGAAAATATTTATGCAACCGGGAAACAAGGATAAGATATTTATTCTGGGAACCAGAAAAACCGGATGTGACTTAATAATATTAGGCGGTAGTAATTGCAATGAAATAACTATGAATAGAGTTTTCGGATGTCTTGGCAATGAAAACTTCTATGTATGTCAGCCACTTGATTTTTATAAATCGTTGCATGAAATTAAGAAGGTAAATCCTTTGTATGCTTTCAAAGTGGCTACCGCTTATTTTAGAGAAAAAGGGATGATTCCGGTATTTGAAGATGCAATTTGTAAACTGATAAAGCCATGATAGAGATAATAAGATACAGACTGCCTTCTTATTGGGCTTGCCCGTTAATCAACGATGATTACACTGGATTAACGGATGAAGAATGTGAGGAAATCAAACGCTTCTTGGAAGCAGCAGAAGGTTATCCAGTAGATGTAGACCTGGGAACACAGGGATTTTACCGTTGCAATGACGCAGGAACACTTCCTGGAGAGTGTGCAGATTTTATTTTTCATAAGTGTAATGATTAAATTGAAATAATATGGAAACTACAAACAAACTAACTTATTTAAGTACAAAATTCTTTACAGAAAACAAAGAAGAATACAGGATAACAGTCACAGTATCTTTAGATGATGATTGTCATAACAATATGTGTGACTGGAGCGTAACGGCTGATATTAGACAGAAAAATAAATATGGAACGTATGGGGAGTATATGGGAGGCTGCTGTCACAATGAAGTTGCAAAACATTTTCCGGAATTGGCAAAATTCATATCGTTGCATCTTTGTAACCATTATGGTGCTCCTATGTATCCGGTGGAAAATGGCATATATCACGTTAGAAGAAGTGGTATGTCTGTGGCAATGGAGTATTTGCGTATATCAGAACAAGAATGCGTAGAATTATATAAAGCCTCTGAGGATAAGTTGTATTTCAAGTATATGCTTTTCAATCTGGGGATCGTGGATAGATGGAAAAGAGAATCAGAAGAACTTATTGCGGAACTTGAAAAATTGTGTGGTAAGAAGTGGGTTAATCCATATAAGCCGGAAGAAGAAAGATTTGTTTTAACACTAACGGACGAGGAACGATCTCTTATTGAAGAGCGTATTAAAGCCGGGCATTATTCCTCAGAAAATATAGAGAAACGCAGAGTGGAAGCCCATAAAGCAAAGATGGCGGCAAAACGTGCTGAAATTTGTGAGCGATACGATAAGAAAATCAGACAAGCAGAAGCAGAAAAGAAGATAATGCTCTGTGTGTTTGATTATGGGTTGTCTACCGATAATGTTATATATTATTCTCACACGAACACTTTGTCTTTCAACTGGAACGGTTATGGAGAAAAAATCACACAGGAAGAGTTTGATGATTTTGTGAATAAGGTAGACCGCTCTCAGTTGCCGGAAGGTATTAAGTTTGAGCTTAAATAAAATACAGGATATGGAAAGATTGGATTTTGAAACATTGTTTCGTATTGTAAGATGGGATTACAACCGTTGTTTCAAGGATGAGTCGTTAGACAAGGATTTGTTTATGGGAAAATACGGGAAAGTTATGGGTGAACATTATTATAACAAGTTTGTCCATGAATTTGACGGAAATATTCTGAAGATGGTTGGTTACTTCAGAGGTTCCGAAAAAGAGGGGCAAGTCTTCTGCGATATGATAACCGAACGTATTGAAAAATACGAAAAGAGAATGTCATATGATAAAGGTAAGTTAAACAATTAAAAAGATATTTATATGAACAATTCAATGGTCGCTCACTTGTGGGCTCATGAACAAGAAGAATCAGCATCAGGGAGCAATTTCTTCTTTGAAGGTACAAGTATTTATTCTTATGGGCATCACTTTGAAGTCGGGAGAATAGTAAAAAAACAAACAAGGGAAGAAAGCATACCTGATAAATGAAGATTATTATTCTGCTACCACGGGCAAACATCAACGCTATGTTCGTAATGCGATACCAATTTGGGCAATGGTTTTCAGTGTAGGGGATAATATATCGGATACTGGTAATATGAGGTTTGTTGCCAGCAAACTGGAATCAATTAAGAGGTCTATTGAAAAATACAAAAGAGCTAAAACAGAATTATCTTATACAGATATTTGGGGCGCTTTTGGGAATATGATGGATTACATTCAGTTCTTTAACATGGGAACTGCTAAGAGTATCCTTGAAAAGAGTGCTAATGATTGGCTTGGAACCAATCATGAATTATCCAAGAGCGAAGATAGTATCAAGCGTAAGTACGTACATGAATTAAAACGCATCTTTCAAATTTTATTGGATCATCAAGGATTAAAAGTGTTAGGGACCGTAAATGTGATTGTTGATGAAGTTTGCGGGGAAGGTACATGGATTAAGTATTCAGAAAGATCTGAAAGATGGAGAAAGGGTGAGGAAGAAAGAGAAAGAATAAAATTAGAGAGATTAAGAAAGGAAGAAGAAGCCCGTTACAAGGATTTTGATGAAAAACTGGAAGAGTGGAAGTCAGGAGAAATCAATTTCTTGAATACACCTTTCTATATTCCTGGTGAAAAACCTAACGCCTGGATCCGTATAAAAGGAAATATTATTGAGACAAGTAAACAGATAAAGATTGGAGTAGCAGAAGCCAGAAAACTGTGGCGGGCTGTGTCGGCAATGCACCGGGGCGCCGAGTTTCGGCACGGTCTGGTGGAGGACGTCACCGGTCACCAGTGGAGTCTAAATCGGTACGAAAACGATTTGCTAACCGCTGAATGTCATAGGATAGCATATAACGAAATGGAGAGGATGGTTTATCTGCTTGGGAAAATCAGATAGAAAAATACAGATTTGCCACTGAGTCCGAAAGACAAAAGTTGGTTGACGCATTAAAGGCAAGCAAAGAACCTGAAGCTAAAGAGTATCTGAAACGCTTCTTCGGGATTGAAGAAAAACCGAAATATGAGTTTAAGCCGTTTGATAAAGTGCTGGTAAGAGACGAGGACGATAAAGAATGGCATATCAGCTTGTTTGCAAGGGAAATTGTGGACGATTCTGATGGATTGTCTTATAAGCATGAATGTTCCAATGGAACATTATGGGACTGTTGCATTCCTTTTGAGGGCAATGAATATCTTTTAGGAACTGCTGAAAATCCAGAAGAATAAAAACGGGTAAATCAAGGAGCAAAATCAGCAATGTAAATACGGCGAGTCACTATCAGTTTTGACGTTTGTAAATATCATATTAAAATCATAAAAATATGTATGAGAATATTTTAAGCAACATGCTAGGATGTCAGACATATTGTATATCAGACAGTCCCTCGAATAGATACTGTCTTATTGGACCTATTGAGTGCAATGAGAAGTTAATAGAAGTGTTTAAGAAGGGGATAACAGTAAAACTCAAATACGTGGAAAAACGGGTCCTGGATGCATTTACGGACAACGGAATCGACCTGAGTAATTACACTCATTGTATTATTGTGAAGCGGAATTTTTATCTCGCTTGGTAACGGCAAAACATAAACAATATGAATAATTTTGTAATAGATACTCCAGATAATTTCTGGCAAATAAGATGGCTTGACAAGTATATGGAAGGCCACAAAGGATTCATAGCTGGTGGATGTTTTAAAAATATCCTTTCTGGAGAAAGAGTAAAAGACATTGATATTTTCTTTGAAAGTGAAAGCGATTTTCAGGAAGCTATTGATTTGTTCAATGATGAAAAACATCAGAAAGAAGGATGGAAATTTAAGTACAGAAATGAGAAGGTATGTGCGTTCCAGAAAGAGGGAGAAAAGGTATGGATAGAGTTCATAGAGTCAGAGTTTGGAAAGCCAGAAGAGATTCTTAGGAGCTTCGACTTTACTGTGGCAAAAATGGCTTACTACAAGGAGCCTAAATACGAAGAAAAGGAAGATGATTATTTTCCATTCTCATCTACTGATGTAGTAGGATACGAGTATAAACTACTCTATCATGAGAAATTCTTCGAACATCTTCATATGAAGAGGCTGGTCATTGACGAAAATATTCCTTTTCCAGTAAGCACATGGGAGCGCTCATATCGGTATAAAGGATATGGTTACAATATGTGCCGGGAGACAAAGAAAAAACTTCTACAGGCTCTTAAAGGTGTAAACGTAGAGGAGGAAGATGTATCTTTGTACACTACTGGAGGATGGGATTAACTTATAAAACATAGATATATGAATACATCATTTGAGAAATCTAAAAACAGTACAGATGAATGGTACACACCTAAAGAAATTATAGACGCTTTAGGGGAATTTGATTTAGATCCATGTGCGCCTATGCGTCCGTTATGGAGGACAGCCAGGGTTATGTATAACAAAGAGCAAGATGGATTAAAACAAAAATAGGAAGGAAGGGTATGGTTAAACCCACCTTATTCAAGACCGACTATAGAGCATTTTATTACTCGTATGGTAGAGCACAATAACGGAATAGCTCTTCTTTTTAATCGTCTTGACAATAAGATGTTTCAGGATGTTGTATTCCCGAAAGCAAAAGGTATATTGTTCATGAAAGGAAGGATAAAATTCCACAGAGAAGATGGAACAATAGGTGAAAGTCCAGGATGTGGGTCTATTCTGGTTGCATTCGGCGAAGAGAATGCGGAAATATTAAGATCTTCTAATATTGAAGGAAGATATATACAGGTCAATCAAGAACCGTGTAACACCCATGTAGATTGGGAACAACGTAGATACGAGATGGCAAAAACCATGCTTCCGATCACATCCGTATCAGGACGTGGACCTCACGGTGAATTAATATTGGAAGCGTGTGATAAGGCGGCTGAATTAGCTGTAATATATGCGGATGCTTTAATTAAAGAACTGAAATGAAATCAACAGTATATGCTCATCTTGAGAATGATTATAGATTTTATAGACTTCCTCTATTTAGAGCTACGGCTGTAAAATACGGATGGAATAATCCTATAGGGGAAGATAGTGGGAGAGAGAAAAAAAAATATAATTCACAGTATTAAGTAGATATATTATGAGCGCAAGTAAAGAATACAAGGCGGTAAGGAACTGCATATTAAATGAACTTCACCTTACCAAAGAAGATATAATCAAAAACATAGAGCCATTATTGGAAAAACTCGTAAAACGGTACATGGTTAATACATATGGAGGTGACAACCAGATAGAAAACTGGATCAGATGCATGGTGAATGATGAACTCAAACGAAGAGATCATGATTTTGTAAGAAAAGCGTGCGAGAGCGTCATCAGGAATCATGTATTAAATGAGTTGAATATAATCGTAAGATCCAAAAGTGAGAAATGTACATGTGAAAACAGAGTACCATCCGAAGAGGATAAGAAAGAGTCAACTGACGGACTGTATATAATCTACAAAGACGGACATGCAGAGCCGTTTACCGGCGATAACTCCAAAGATTGTGTACGATAC
>UMGX01011681.1_pt1 | contig 14310 bp, 10 predicted proteins | sample 1965411 | NCBI WGS metagenome assembly UMGX01 (sample SAMEA4836086, study PRJEB28245) | human gut metagenome | biome: gut microbiome; material: fecal sample | place: Denmark | collected 2008 | reverse complement strand
ACTTTACCAGCATCCAGGCATGGAACGCGCTGCGAACCGGGCAGGCGCGGCAGTACCACGCGGAATTTGAGGCCCGCGTGGAAATACTGGAGGACGCCGCCCGGCCGGACGCCGTTTTGCAGCCCTATTCCGTGCGGCCGCGCGTGCTTTTCTTTGACGATGCCACGCCTGATGCGGATAACTGGCGCAACGATGCCCTGCGGAACTATTACGGCAAAAATTCCGTCATTGTGCTGCCGCCGTAAGGCGGCGGTTATAAAAGCGGCGCCCTGTTTGGGCGCGCCGACGCAGAAAGTCGTTGCCCCTGAAAGGCAATTTTTCGCCCGGCGTCTTCGGCTTTCCGTGACAGCCACAGAGGCTGCCTGCGGAAAGCCTCCCTGCTCTGCCTCCCAAATTGCCGCTTGCAGGGTGCCGGCTGTTTTGACCCGGTGTTTTTGAAGGAATGGCGTGCAAAAAAGCCCGGCAATCCGTCAGGATTGCCGGGCTTTTTGTGTGCATCCGGCGCAAAAGCCGCCAGCCAAAACCGCTAGGTCCCTGCGCCAACGCGCCTTTCCGGCTTTTGCCGGCAGGGGGGTGCTTTTGCATGCAGAGGCCAATGAGGTCAATCGAACTTCACGGTTTCAATGTGCGCTATTTTGTGTTTGTAAATGTGGCGGTAGAACACAAGCGCCAGCACAAAGCCCACCACCTCGGCAATGGGAAGGCTGTACCACACGGCCTCAAGGCCCACAAACCTTGCCAGCGCCCACGCCAGCGGAAGCAGGAACACCATTTGGCGCAGCGCGCTCATCACAAGGCTGATGAGCCCCTCGCCCAGAGCCTGAAACACGCTGGACATCACGATGCCCACCGCTGCGGGCAGGAAGGAGAGCGCGATGATGCGGAACGCCGGGAGGCCCATGGCGTACATGTTTTCAGACGCATTGAACAGGCCCAGCAGAAAATCTGTGCCGAATTCGAAAATGAGCAGGCCCACGGCCATGATGCAAAGCGCCATCACACAGGCGAGGCGCACGGTGTCGGTAATACGCTTTTTCTGGCGCGCGCCATAGTTGAAGCCCACAATGGGCACCAGCGCGTTGGTGACGCCGAACACGGGCATGAACACGAAGCTTTGCAGTTTGAAATACACGCCGAACACATTCACGGCGGTTTCGGTGAAGGCGATGAGTATCTTGTTCATGCCGAACATCATCACGCTGCTGAGGCTTTGCATGATGATGGATGGAAAGCCCACCTGATAGATGCTGCGGATGGCGCGCCAATCAGGGCAAAAGCCCGCGGGGCGCAGGCGCACCTCGTGGTTTTTGATGTGGTTGATGACGATGCCCGTCACCATGCCGCACCACTGGCCGATGACGGTGGCAAGCGCCGCACCCGCCACGCCCATGGCCGGAAAGCCCAGAAGGCCGAAAATCATGATGGGGTCGAGGATGATATTCACAACGGCGCCCGTCATCTGGCTGATCATCTGATACACCGTTTTACCGGTGGACTGCAGAATGCGCTCGAAGGTGATTTGCATAAAGCTGCCCAGGCCCAGCACCGTCACGATACGCATATACACCGTGCCGCCTGCGGCTATCTCCGGCACCTTTGTGAACATATCCAGAAACCAGGCGCTGCCCACCGCGCCGAAGGCGGCAAAGGCGAGCCATGTAACCAGCGTGATAAGCACGCCGTTTGCCGCCACCTTTTCAGCGGCGGCATAGTTCTTTTCGCCGAGCCTGCGCGATAAAATGGCGTTGATGCCCGTGGCGGTGCCCACGGCCACGGCAATCATCAGGTTCTGCACCGGGAACACAAGGTTCACGCTGGCCAGCGCATTTTCGCTGAGCATGGCGACGAAGATGCTGTCCACCACATTGTACAGGGCCTGCACCAGCATGCTAAGCATGATGGGAAAGGCCATGCCCGGCAAAAGCGTGCGGATGGGCTTTGTGCCCATGACGTTTTCTTTTCTCTGCTCCATGTTCGCTCCTTCACAGGCACCGGCGCGGGGGCATTGCCGGCAAGGCGCGCCGGCCTCCCTGCGGCCCGGCGGGGCTTGGCGGCTTTTTCCGCCTGGGGCCGCACAGACAATGGCGCTGAAGGCGGGCGCGCCCCCCCTGTGCCCCGGTGCAAGAATATTTCGATGTTTTTTGACAACGGCACTTATTGTAACATAAAGGCACGGCAAAGAAAAGGGCCTGTTTTCAGCCCGCAGTAACAGCGCCCTCCCGCGCCCGGCAGAAAATGCAAAAGGCCCCCGCGGCGGTGCGCCGGAACAGCGCCTCTGCACGCGGGGGCTTTTCTCACGATAAATGCCGGGCACGCGGGCAGGGCGGCCTGTCAGCGGCGCTTTGCAAAGGCGTACACCCACAAGGAAGTAATTTGATATTTGAAGGACAGCATAGTTTATCACTATGCTGTCTTGCTTTTTCTTTGCCGTTCAACGGCCTGCTTGTCGTTTGGCAGATTGACTTCCCCGATGAAGTTCCACACAAGCTGTATTTTTTGCCTGCGGTGTCCGCTTGACTTGTCGGGGGCGTGGACGATGATTTTCTTTACAAACTCATTGACGATTGTGGGCGTCAGTTCCTTAATACCCACATACTTACGGATAACGGCGGCGAAGCTGTTAAAGTCTGCCTTGTCCTGCTCATAGGAGTAAACGGCGGCTTGTTCTGTCTTGACAAATGCAGTCAACTCTTTCTGCTCCGCTTCATACTCCGCAGACAGCTTCAAAAACCTTTCGTGGGAAATCGCACCCGCTATATCGTCCTCGTAAATGCGTTTGAAAATCCTGTCCAATTCCGCAATCCGTTTTTCTGCCCGTTCCAAATCCTTTTTGCGCCGCTTCATTTCCTTTTCCCTTTCATCAAAACGCTGTTGCCGTATCAGTTCCAAAAAGGTTGTGATGTCGTCAAAGAACAGATTAGCCACATCGAATATCCGGCGCAGCACAAACTGTTTCAGCGTTTCCTCGCGGATAAAGTGCGCCGAACAAGTACCCGTGTTGCTCTTATAGTTGGAGCATACATAGTGGCCTTGCTTGGGCGAAAAGCTGCTTGCCGTACAGAAATACAGCTTTTCCCCACAATCGGCACAGTAGAGCAATCCAGAGAATAATCCCTGTTTTCCCGTCTTTGCGGGGCGGCGTTTGTTTGCCCGCAGTTCCTGTACGCGCTCCCACACTTTTTCATTGATGATTGCGGGTTGCGTGTCGGGAAAAATCCGATAGTTTTCTGGCGCGTTTTGCAGACGCTTTTTCAGTTTGTGGGACTTGGAGTAGGTCTTGAAGTTCACCGTACACCCCGTATATTCGGGACGCTCCAATATGCCCGATATAGTCTTGTAATCCCACCGATAGAGGTTGTCCGGCATAGGCTTTCCGTCACGCTTTGCATAATACGCCTTGACCGTCAAAACCTTGTCTGCTGTCAGCAGCTTCGCAATCTGCATCGGCCCTTTTCCCGCAACACATAAGTCGAAAATCCGTTTGGCGATTTCGGCGGCTTCCTCGTCCACAATCCACTTTTTCTTGTCGCTTGGGTCTTTCACATAGCCATAGGGCGGGTTGCTGCAAAGATGTTCCCCGGCGTTGCCTTTCGCTTTCATAACGGCGCGGATTTTCTTTGAGGTGTCGCGGGCGTAAAAATCGTTAAATAAATTGCGAAAAGGGGTGAAATCGTTGTCGCCCTTGTCGCTGTCCACTCCATCATTGATTGCGATGTAGCGAATATCCCGCTCGGCAAAAAAACTTTCGGTGTAGTAGCCGACCTTTAGATAATCGCGCCCCATTCTGGACATATCCTTGACGATAACTGTCTTGACCTTTCCGCACTCCGCAAGGCGTATCATCTCATTCCAGCCAGGCCGATCAAAAGTTACTCCTGAAACGCCATCGTCCACGAAAAAAGTCGGGTTGGGGAAATCGTTATCGGTCGCGTACTTCAAAAGGATATTTTTTTGATTGGCTATGGAATTACTCTCCCCGTCAAGCGCGTCCTCTTGACTTAAACGGGCATATAAAGCGGTGATGTTGTCGGGATAATTTTTTGTTGTCATGTGTTCATTCCTCCAGTCATGAACGCCCGACAAACAAGTTGCTATCGCTATTATAACGCTCCTTCATTTCCTTGTCAGCAGGCGTTTTGACGGTTTCCGCTTTAATAAGGCGCGTCATCTTGTCGTAGAGCAGTTCAGAGCCACCGCAGGAAGTTTCAATTTCAAAGACCGTCCCGCCGATTTTATAGCAGACGGTTTCATGCAAGGTGTTGCCCTTTTTCGGCAGTAAATCGTCGTGTTCCGTTTTTAACTTATTTTTCATTCCTTTCCCGTCCTCTCCTTGTTTTGGGTCGGGAGCAAGCACAGAAAATGGGTACCCATTTGCCCTTTTTTGCTTGTTGGGATAATCCCAAACCCTTAACCTTTCCCCCTCATTGCCTACACCACCGCCCGACGGATTTTTGCCAAAGGTTTTGAGGGCGAGAGCGAAAATATTTTTGCTTCTACTACTAATACGGTTGCGGACGGCGGTTTGGGCAAACTTCCCCAAACATTTTTTAATACAGCGCAAAAATTGAAACGCCAAACGCAGAAGCAAATATTTTCCCCTCTGATACCCACAACACTTGAAAATCGAAAACGACCAAAGATTTTGAGCAGAAATTGAAAAATATTTTTTGCGCGTTATAACCGTATAGGCGAAGGCGCGGATTTTGGCAAAGCGGACAGAGATTTTTCCCTCATACCTTATCCAATTTTCAAACGGCGGTTTGTTGCATTACGGTTGGATTTTTTCATGTTTCCTACCACGATAGACAGGGCGGTTTTGCCAAATAAAAAACAATCCTGCTTTCCTCGTCAGAGAAAAACAGGATTGAATATGTAGCTGCTGATTTTGAATTGATATACTTCCGCAAATGCGCTATAATCTCTTTGTCAAATTGTTTTTGTGAGGGCGATTGCTATGGATATTATGACGACGGAGCAGGCGGGCAAATTATGGGGCGTAACACCCCGGCGCGTATCTGAATTATGCCGGAACGGTCGAGTAAAAGGCGCGTTTAAGATTGGCACATCGTGGGTTATGCCCGCCGATGCTCAAAAGCCGGAGGACGCAAGAGTAACAAACGGGAAATGGATAGGTTACCAGCGGAAAAATATTCGGGAGGAGTAATAAATGCAACAGCTTAACGAGCAGCAGCTACAATCAATTTGCAGCATTTTGGCTGATACAAATAGAGGTTTGACAAAAACTGAAATTAAAAACACTTTACGCCTATGCCATATATCCGAGGTAGACGATGGGAACAGAACCATCGGTAATGGGATGTATTATCAGATAGGATCGAATAAAAGAGACTGGCTTTACAACTGTTTTGCTACAGATATTAACCAACACCATACATTTGAACGTGTATTCAAGTTTATTGAAAGCGCACTGTCTCCCATAAACTACACGACAGACGAAAAACGCAGCAAGTATAAATGGTTGTTTGAGGAAGTAAATAAGGTTCTTCTGCTTATTGGGTTACAGATTGATAGCAGTGGGAAAATCAAACAAGTAGCAAAAGCTACTACCCTTAGCGAAGTAGACCGTAGGGTAAATAGTTTGAAAAAGAAATTATATGAAAGAGCAATTCATTCAGAAGTAACGAAATATTGTATAGAGGATTATCTGCAACAGGACTACTTTGATGCTGTTTTTGAAGCTGCAAAAGGATTAGCTGAGAGAGTTCGTCAAATCACAGGATTGACAGAAGATGGTGGCGAGTTGTTTCAAAGGGCTTTTTCAACAAAAGACCCCTATTTATTTTTTAACACCTTGAAAACCGAAAGTGAGATAAGTGAATTTAAGGGATTAAAAGAACTGCTGGAAGCAATTTTTCATCTGGTAAGAAATCCAGCTGCACATACGCCAAAGGTGAATTGGAAAGTTGATGAAACAAGGGCACTTGACATTCTGACACTAATTTCATTTGCACACAAATATCTTGATGAGTGTCATAAAATCCCGAACAAATAAACAAGGAGGACACGCCCCATGACTGATAAATTAGACGGTTTGAGCATGGATATTGAGGCCGAGAACAAGGCGCGGCTCGCGTCTGTTTTCCCGGAGTGCTTCACCGAGGGCAAGCTGGATATTGACAAGCTGCTTTCCCTTTGCGGCGAATACATCACCGACGATTTTGAGAAATATGAGTTTAAATGGAAAGGCAAAAGCGAGTGTTTGCGGTTGGCGCAGCGGCGCAGTACGGCCACCTTGCGCCCCTGTCCGTCCGAGAGCGTCCATTTTGATACCACCCAAAACCTCTATATCGAGGGCGACAATCTGGAAGTGCTGAAGCTGCTGCAAAAATCCTACTTCCGCAAGGTCAAGATGATTTACATTGACCCGCCGTATAACACAGGAAACGACTTTGTGTATGAGGACGATTTTGCCGACCCCATGCGGCGGTATGTGGAGGTGACCCAGCAGACCACAAAGAGCAATCCCGAAACAATGGGGCGGTATCATACAAACTGGTTAAACATGATGTACCCCCGTTTGCGGCTTGCCGCAAATCTCTTACGGGACGATGGAGTTATCTTTATTTCTATTGATGATGGCGAACAGAGCAATATGCGAAAATTATGTGATGAAGTTTTTGGGGAAGAAAATTTCATGGCACAGATTATATGGCAAAAGGTTTATAGTCCTCGTATGGACGTTCAAGGTTTTTCCACGTCCCACGATTATGTTCTTTGCTATGTAAAATCTAATGTCGAGAGCATACGACAAGAGGCGTTTACTCAAAATGCGGCGCAGTTTAATTTTACTGATCCCGCAAACGGCAAAAAGTATAGACGTAGAAGTATAAGAAAAGAGGGTAGCCATTCGACAAGAAGTGAACGACCCAACTTATGGTTTGCATTACCAGCTCCAGATGGCACAGAGGTGTATCCGTACAAACCGGACGGCACAGAGGGTTGCTGGCGTTGGAGTATGGAAACATACAAAGAGAATGAACAGAAAGGTATTGTTGAGTGGGTCAGAACAGAAAACGGTTGGCAGGCTTATGCGAAGCAATATTTAGATACAGATGCATTAAAGCCACCCGAAACCCTATGGCTACATCAAGAAGTTGGACATAATCATGCAGCAGCGGAAGAATTGAAAAAGCTGCTTGATGGGAAAGTATTTGATAGTCCAAAGCCGAAAGAATTGATTATAAAAATGCTTAAATTGGCTACCTATCCAGATAGCAGTGATATAATCCTTGACTTTTTCAGCGGCAGCGCGACTACCGCCCATGCGGTTATGCAGCTAAACGCCGAGGACGGGGGCAACCGCCGGTATATCTGCGTACAGCTTCCCGAAGTGTGCGACGAGAAAAGCGAAGCGTTTAAGGCCGGATATAAAAACATCTGTGAGATTGGCAAGGAGCGTATCCGCCGCGCCGGTGCAAAGATTCTGGAAGAAGTAAAGCAAAAAAACAACCAGTTAAAATTAGGCGAGGAGCCAAAGCCTTTGCCGGACGCAGGGTTCAAGGTGTTCAAACTGGATAGCTCTAATCTGAAAATTTGGGACGATACCCCCATTGAAGACGGCGACGTTGCGACCCTCTTTGACCGTATCGACGGACACATCGACGGCCTGAAACCCGACCGCAGCGACGAGGATTTGATTTACGAAATCCTCTTGAAAATGGGTTATCCCCTGACCGCTGGTCTGGCTACCGCCGACGTGGGCGGGCTGACCGTCTACAAGGTGGAGGGTGGGACTATGCTTGTCTGCTTGCAGGAGGGTATCACCGCCGAGCATATCGAGCAAATGGCAGCCCTGTCCCCGCAGAAAGTTGTCCTTGCCGGACGCGGCCTTGCGGACAGCAGCACGAAGGCTAATGCCTTTTATCTGTTGGAAAACAGGGGCATTGAATTGAAAACCATATGAGTGTGGAGTGTTGAGAGTGGAGTGTGGAGTTTATGGAACAGGGGAAAACCATAAAACATAAAAGCAAGATGTTTGCTGTTCGGATTGTAAAGCTATATCGGTATTTGTGCGAGGAAAAGAAAGAATTTGTAATGTCTAAGCAGCTTTTACGAAGCGGGACAAGTATTGGCGCAAATATCGCGGAAAGCGAATGTGCAATCAGCAGAAAAGACTTTTTAAGTAAAGTATATATTGCACTGAAAGAATGTGCGGAAACGCTTTATTGGTTAGAATTGCTTTTTGATACAGACTATTTGACCGAACGAGAATATCTTTCTTTGAAAAATGATTGTGAGGAAATGAGAAAGATGATGTCGTCAACCACCAAGACAATGAACTCCACGCTTTACACTCCAAACTCCAAACTTGCGAACGAGGGAGGAACGACCGAGTGAAGCTGAAGTTTAAGCAGCAGGGCTTCCAGACCGACGCGGTAAACGCAGTATGCGCCCTTTTTGACGGGCAGCAGCGGCAGACTTCCACTTTCAGCATGGAACAAAGCGGCGGGCAAATGGAGCTGTTCGCAAGCGTGGGCGTTTCCAACGCCCTTTACATCGACGACGGGCGCATTACCGAGAATATGCGGGCGGTACAGCGGAAAAACCTGTTGCCGCAGACCGACGATTTACAGGGGCGGCAGTTTTCAATCGAGATGGAAACCGGGACGGGCAAGACCTACGTTTACACCAAAACCATCTATGAATTAAACCGTCTGTACGGCTTTACAAAGTTTATCGTCGTTGTGCCGGGCGTCGCTATCCGCGAGGGCGTCTATAAATCCTTGCAGACGACAGAGGAACATTTTTCCGCGCTCTATGACAACACCCCTTGCCGCTATTTCATTTACAACAGCGCGAAGCTGTCCGACGTGCGGCAGTTTGCCACAAGCGCCAATATTGAGATTATGATTATCAATATCGACGCTTTCCGCAAGGCCGAAAACGTGATAAATCAGCAGCAGGACAAGCTGAACGGAGACGCGGCCATCAGCTTTATACAGGCCACCCGCCCCATCGTTATCATCGACGAGCCGCAAAGCGTGGACAGCACCCAAAAGGCAAAGGACGCTATCGCGTCCCTTGCGCCCCTTTGCGTTTTCCGCTATTCTGCTACCCACAGGGAAAAAGTCAATCTGCTCTACCGCCTGACCCCCGTTGACGCTTACCAAATGGGGCTTGTTAAGCAGATATGCGTATCGAGCAACCAGGCGGCGGGCGGCTTTAACAAGCCGTATGTCAAGCTGCTTTCCGTTTCCAACGAGGACGGATTTAAGGCGCGGCTTGAAATTGACGTTGCAGGAAAAGACGGGAAAGTGAGCCGCAAGGCCGTTACCGTCAAACCGGGCGTGGATTTATACAAGCTGTCAGGCAGCCGCAGTCTTTACGAGGGTTACGCCGTTTCCGGCATTGACTGCACGCAGGGAATGGAGCAAATTGAGTTATCCAATACCGACGTTGTTCGTCTGGGACGCGCCATAGGCGATATTGACGAAAACCTTATCAAGCGTATGCAGATACGCCGGACGATTGAGGCGCATTTGGATAAAGAATTGCGGTATACCGAAAAGGGGATCAAAGTGCTGTCCCTGTTCTTTATCGACGAGGTAAAGAAATACCGCAAGGCCGAGGGCGGCAAGGGCGTTTACGCGCAGATGTTTGAAGAACTCTATGCCGAATTGATGGGCTTGCCAAAGTACGCTCCCTTGCGGGAACGCTTCACCATCGACGCGCAGCGCGTCCATGACGGGTATTTTTCGCAGGATAAAAAGGGCAACTATAAGAACACCAAAGGCGACACGCAGGACGATACCAGCACCTACAACACCATTATGAAAGATAAAGAATGGCTACTCAGCTTTGATTGCCCCCTGCGCTTTATCTTCTCTCATTCCGCGCTAAAAGAGGGTTGGGACAATCCGAATGTCTTTCAAGTCTGTACCCTTATCGAGCAGAAAAGCACCTTGACCGCAAGGCAAAAGGTGGGGCGCGGCTTGCGCCTTTGCGTCAACCAGGACGGGGAACGTATCGAGGACAGGAATATCAACCTGCTGCACGTTATGGCAAATGAAAGTTTTGCGGAGTTTGCCGGCACGCTGCAAAAAGAGATCGAGGAAGAAACGGGCGTTAAGTTTGGCATTTTGCAGCTTGACCTGTTCAGCGGCATGGTATTTGAGGAAACCAGGACCGAGGAAAAGCCGTTGACCGAGCAGCAGGCCGCAACGCTTCTTTCCCACCTTGCGGGCGAGGGCTTTATTAAGACCGGCGCGCCCGCGCTGGAGGCCGCCCCCGAACTGCCGAAAGAACTTGAAGCAGCGAAGCAAAAGGCCGTTGAGGTGATCGCCCGCGATGGGGACATTACCCCCACAGCGGTTACGCAGCTTACCGCGCAAAAAACCGTTGTCGTCCAAAGCGCCTTGACCTACGACGACGCGCAGCAGCTTATGGCCCATTTTGAAAACAAGGGCTATATCACAAAATCCGGCAAAATCAAAGACAGCATGAAAACCGCTATGCGTGACGGGACGCTTGACTTGCCCCCGAAGTTTGAAACGGCGCGCTCACAGCTTATGGCCACCATACGCAGAGCCGACACAAGGCCGCCTGTCCGGGACGCTTCCCGCGACGTTACGGTAAGGCTGAAAAAGGAAGTTACCGTATCGCCGGAGTTTTTGGAACTGTGGGACAAGATAAAGCAAAAGACCACATACCGCGTCCAGATAGACGAAGCCGAACTGATACGCCGCAGCGTCGCCGCCTTGCAGAGCATGGAGCCGATACCCAAAGCGCGGATTGTTACGCAGACCGCAGATATTCAAATCGACCACCCCGGCGTAACCTACGCCGAGCGCGGCATTAAGACCGCAGACCTTGCGGACAGCTATTCTTCTTTGCCGAATATCCTTGCTATACTTGACGGGCAGACGTTGGCGCGGCGCAGCGTGATAGCGGAAATCTTGAAGCAAAGCGGCCGGGGGCAGGACTTTTTGAACAATCCGCAGATGTTCATTGAGAATGCCGCTGAAATTATCCGGGACGCTTGCTATTCCCTCGCCATTGACGGTATCAGCTATAAGAAGCTGTATGGCGCAGAATACTATGTGCAGGAGATTTTCGACAGCGCGGAACTTATCGCAAATCTTGACCGAAACGCCGTAGCGGTAGACCACAGCGTATATGACTATATCGTTTATGACAGCGCGATAGAAAACCGCTTTGCCCTTGACCTTGACGACGACCCGGACGTAAAGATGTTTTTCAAGCTGCCAAGCCGCTTCCAAGTGGACACGCCCATCGGCACATATAACCCCGACTGGGCGGTTTACGTTGAGATTGACGGAACAAAAAAGCTGTATTTTATCCTTGAAACAAAGGGCAGCACAAACGAGTTGGATTTGCGCGGGCGCGAGAACTTGAAAATCCGTTGCGGCAGAGCGCATTTTAAGGCCGTTGACAGCGGCGTGGAACTGCACACCGCAAGCAGATGGAAAGATTTTAAGGTACGGAATGTTTAAGCAGATATAGCAAAGGGCGAGATTGCTGTGCAAGGTTAAAATGAACGGGCTGCGCCCGAGCTTGACAGCGATCTCGCCCTTTGCTGTTTGGCAGACAAGTGGGCGCAAACGGATAAACCGCTTGCGCCCACTAAATATTATGGGTACGGTGTTACGCAGCAGGCGTTAAAATGTGCTTGATTTATGCGGCGTTGCGGGCGCGGTTTTAACAAGGCAAGGTGTTTATATCTTTATCCCCGAAAATCGCGGTCTATGGCGTAACCTTTCGTACCGACAGCGTGGACATTTAGGACAGTAAAACGCCTTTATTCATGCGGCGTTCAGAGTGCGGGAAACAGGCAGATAATATCCTACCTCTCGCAAGCGGCAAAATGCCGTTCTAACTGTCCACAGGCAGAGAAAAGGCGGGAAAGAAGCATTGGCTTCTTTCCCGCCTTTCGTTGCAACTCGTTTGTCAGCCGTTAAGTTAGTTTTATTTTCTGCACTTCCTTATCGGCGTTCATCAAAAGCCCTCCCTTTTCTTTTTCGCGCCTGCGGCGCACTGGGCGCCGCGCTGGGGGCGCGGCCCTTCACACGCCGCTTTGCAGCCCGAAGCTCACGCCCAACGCGGCGTCCACCCTGCGCATCTCTTCTTCGCCCACGCGCCCGGCCCTTTCGCGCAGGCGGTGCTTGTCCAGTGTGCGGATCTGCTCCAAAAGCACCACGCTGTCGCGCGAAAGGCCGCCCGTGCCCGCCTTTACCGGGATGTGGGTGGGCAGGTTCGTTTTATCTTGCTTCGAGGTGATGGCCGCGGCAATCACCGTGGGCGAAAACCGGTTTCCGATATCGTTCTGCACGATAAGTACCGGCCGCACGCCGCCCAGCACGGCCAGCCCGGCGCTGTGCGTGGCAAGGCCGCACCACAGCACAAGCCCCCCGGTGCCGAACCAGAGCAGCCCCACCGCGCATGCGGCAAGCACGCGCACCGGCATGGGCACGCGCCGGGAGCCGGCGGCCCCGGCGGCTCCCTCCAGAATAAGCTCAAGAAGGAATTCTGCCAAGCCGTCCATCGAAGCGTCTCCCCCTTTTCAAAAAGGCCGTCTTTGCCCGCGCGCGGCGCTATTTGCCCTGCAGGCGGATATCCTCGCCGCAGAAGGCCAGCATCTCGCAGCTTCCCAGCAGGCGCGAGACAAGCTTTTCGGTGTAACGGCGCTGCAAATCTTCATCGCGCACGATGTTGGTGGTGTAGATGGTGGGCAGGCGGCGGCACACGCGCGTGTTCACAAGGCTGTACAGGCAGCTTGCCGTATAGGGCGACAGGCATTCGGTACCCAGGTCGTCCAGCACAAGAAGCTGGGCCGCCTCCAGCGCGGCCAGCGTGTCCCCGCCGGAATAGCGCTCTTTTTCCATGGCGTCAAAGGCGCTTTGCGCGCTGACGTACACCACGCCGTAGCCCTTTTGCAGCACCTCGCGCGCAATGGCAAGGGCCAGATGTGTTTTGCCCAGGCCCGCACTGCCGTATAAGTAAAGGCTGGGGTTTGAAAGCGAGAAATCATGCGCGTACTGCCTGCAGTAGTTCAGCACGTTTTCCATCTGTTCGCGCATGGGGATGCCCAGCGAAGGTTCGATTTGAACGGGATATTTCTCAAGCCGGAAGGCCTCGAAGGTGGAGAGCTCCAGCGGAAAGGCGGCGTTCAGCTCTGCCGCGCGCATCTCGCGCACAAGCTGCTGCACGCAGGTGCACAGCGCGTCGCCGCGGCGGCCTGTGTCGCTGCAAAGCGGGCATGTGAATTTCGGCTTTGCGCAAAGGCCCGCGGCGCGCAGCAGCTCGTCGCGCTGCGCCTCCAGCGCAGCGCACCGGGCCAGGGCGGCCTGCTTTTCCTTCTGCGCGCCGGCAACGCCCGCGCGCGCGGCGGCAAGCCCGGCCTCCATCTGCTTTTGCTCCAACCCTGCAAGCTGGGGAATGGCGCAGCGCGCAGCGCGCATCACATCCTGCGCGAGGGTAAGGGCCTTCTGGCGGCGCCCGGCCACCACGGCCAGCGCCCTGCGTGTGAGCTCTTCATTCGTCATGCCCTGCGCCTCCGTTCTTTTCAAATTTGGGCACGTGCCGCAGCCCCTTGCTCAAAACGGGCCTGGACGAGGGCGCTGCGGGCTGGAAGTTGCGCATGGCGCCGGCGCTTTCAGCCATTACATCGCGCACAGTGCGGTGCCCCTTTGTAAACCACGCGCGCAGAATGCCGTTCACATAGCGCACTGTTCTGTGCCCGCCCGCCTCGGCCAGCGCCTCGGCTATCATCTCGCGGCCATAGCCGAATTCTTCAAACCAGGCGGCAATCATGTTTTTTTCCAGCTTTGTGAATTTGGCGTTTTCCAGGCCGAACACCTCGGCCACGGCGGCCTCGTTTTTCTCGCGCTGCGCAAGCAGGGCAAGGTGGCGCTCGGCGGCGTCGGCGGTGTCGATGCCCTCGGCCTGCCAGCCCAACAGCGCGCGCTCAATATACCTTGCGCTGCGCTTGCCCAGCGCGGTGAAATGGGCCACGCCCAGCAGAATAAGGTCGATGGGCAGGCCGTCCGCCAGATACAGCGAGGCCAGGATATTGGCATCCCCCTGCGGGATGACGCCGCCCCAAAGGCGCTGGCACTCCTGCACAAGCTGGCTGACGGCGGGGTCACCCTCGGCGGCGTGCGCAATTTCCGGCGCGGTAAGGCGTGTGCGCACCGGCGCGGCAGCGATGTCAGCCGCCGGTGCGGCGGGGGCGTCCGCCGTCTCCAGCAGGCCGGCGCCCTTCCAGTACACAAGGGCCTCGCGGGCCCTTTCGGGGCCTTTCAGGCGCAGCGCCCGCGCAACGGAGGCCTC
>UMGX01014482.1_pt1 | contig 14409 bp, 10 predicted proteins | sample 1965411 | NCBI WGS metagenome assembly UMGX01 (sample SAMEA4836086, study PRJEB28245) | human gut metagenome | biome: gut microbiome; material: fecal sample | place: Denmark | collected 2008 | reverse complement strand
TCCATCCTCCAAAAATACCTTTATCGCTATGTCCTGTCTTATGTCCATTTTCATTATAATAATTCATAGTTCCAAATAATCCGGGACGACTATAACCTTTTTTACTCATATATATGTACCTCTTTTCTATCAGAAATAAATTTTCAGCAAAGTCCGAAAAACAGGGATTGCATTAACAAATACTGATTCAGTTAAGATATGGCAGATCAATCTTTATCTAATTCATTAATAATCCTCTTGTTCATAGAATCATAAGAATTCCAGTTTTCTTTTCTGGTGTTTATTTTTACCTGTTCACAGACGTATTTCAGAATCCACAAAATATCATCAACGCTTTTTCCTGTGCGTTCTTTGATCCATTCAGGAGTAACAGATACTATGTTATGCGCTGCTACATTTCTCACATTCTGCTCTATATTTACCAGTTCCTGTATTCTCTGCACCATTAACGTATCTGTACATTTCTTCTGGATAATTTCCAGTAGATGAGCAGAATATACCGGCCCATATCTGAATGGATAAAATTTTTGATTTAAAATATCCAGTATTTCACCGACAAGTCTGTTTTTGTCCCAGATTCTTTGATTATTTCGCTTATAATATCTGGTAATGTCAATATCACATGACTGTTCCAATACTATTTCAAGCAAATCTACACCTAACGGAGTAATCGCCCTGATAAAGTCAGCATATTCTCCCCGTTTTACCTTTAAATCCAGAGCCAGCATATATTCAAACAGGACTTTCTTTTCATTTTCTCCGCGTACTGCAGTAATAATCCCATTATTTTCCGGCAAAACCCTGTTCATCCTTGTCCAGTCCAGAAGCGAACGGGCATCTGCAGTTTCTAGCCACTGATATGCAACAGGACTTAAATCTTCTTTTATTTCTTTTCCCACAGCTAAAGCAGCATGATAATCATAGGCAAGTAAATGCTTCTTTATCATATCAATTTTCAAAAGACGCATTAAATTCAGGCATTTTACTTCCTGGCATCTGTTTTCTGCAGCTTCTTCATTGTCCATATTTAATTCCCAGTTGGCATCAACATCATACTCGTCCCGTTCTTCATGTTCTAAATTACTTTTCTTTTGTGGCGTTGAGACCTGAATTGGTAAAAATCTGTACTCAGACAGCGTTGCCATAACCAGCAATGCGCTCTTCATTGCAGGAGTTCCGGAAGCCATATTTACCAGCAGAATATCTTCCGGGCCCTTTTGTTCTTCTATTTCTGCAATAATCCGATGAAACTCATTATAAAATATATCATACTGCTGAACATCTATCATATCTGAGTTCTCAATAATGTGAATCTCAAATTTGTGATGCAGAAACTCTCCAAGCAACTCCAGGGTTTTTACATAACGGTTGTCCTTTTTATGATTCTCCATCATTTCCTTAGACAGATAAAGATATACAACATCCGGCTGATAATATCTGCATATGTGTATCATAGAGCCATCATATAAATATTTAATAGGATCTGTATTTCCAATTGGTGAAAACAAATATTTCTTTGCCATTTTTCTCCTCCGTTTTATCTATACATTTTTTAGTTAGATCAGAACAATCTCTTCATCAAATTCCGGCACTTCACCCCATGAAGTTACCTTGCCTTTTCCTGTTATTTTATATATTCGGACATTGTCCTCTGTTTTGTCAATATATCTCGGAATTTCTTCTATCAGTTTGTTATATCTCTGTGTTGTCAGCATTGCCTCAAAAGCTGACTTCTGAACACGTTTTCCATAACCGGACAAAAGTTTGGCAAGTTTTACCCTCTTACGATTATCTACAATATCGTAAATAATCAAAACAAATTCCTTATCTGATTCCAATTCATCAGATATCTGGAAATAATAATCTTCATCATCGTATGATAATTGGCTCATAAAGGCTTGCGTCTCCCTCCTCAATTGCTTTCGCCAGATGTTCCATCTGAAGAAAAATACCACGACGAAAGCTTACCGCGTAGTCTACATATTTTAAATATCTGACTTCTGTCTGAAATTTCCTCTCCAATTTATTTAAATACAGCTTTAAGCCATCCTTTGTTATATAGCATCCCGGTTCATCCATATTAAAATAGAAGTGATCTTTCAGGATTTCATGTCCATTAATCATACTCATCGCCGTAGCATCCACGATAATTGCCCGCCATTCTTCTATCATATCGCTGGCAAGAGTAGGATGCTTTTCCGCATCCCTGTGTATAAAACCAAAATATGGATTTAAGCCTTTCATTTCTACCTTACAATAGACCTCATTCATCAATATTGAATATCCAAGGCTTATCATAGAATTGAATTCATCTCTTGGCGGACGGCGGTTTCTTCCCTGAAAAGTAAAATTTTCATCTATGCAGGCTGACAATCCTTTGAAATAATACTTTGCAGCCTGCCCTTCAAAACCAATCATCTCTTCTATTCTATCACAGGTTAATACTTTGTTTCTGCAGATAGCTAACATTTTTTGTTCTTCTTCCAGATTTAAACCTTTACTTTTCTCATACCTGCGCAGCACTACGCTTTGATTTTTGATTTTTGCACTTAAAATTTTCATAGCAAGTTCCACAGCAAAACCTGTATCATAGAGTGCACATTGTTTTCTCTGACGTTCTACATTGACGTGACCTGTTGAGATTAATCTGCCAAAATATTTACCACCTTTTGAAAAGTAACTTACAGGAATTCCTCTCTGCATACATTCTTCTGCACACTGTGTCGTCATCTGAGATTGCCCCATAATTGTAATTCCATCCAGAGATTCTATAGGAAGCATTCGTTTCGAACCATCTTTTTGTTTTACGGTACAGCAGTTACCTTCTATTCCTATTGTTGCACCACTGTCATTTACATATAAAAGACTCATGATATCACCTCTGTTTCTCTAGTGACAATTCACTTTATTGCCAAATGTAACTGTTTCTAAATTTGGATACGAATTTTGTCCCCTATCGGGGAGCTACGTTTCACAATAATGTTTGATGAATTCGACAAGACATTCGGTGGAGTGTTTCCGTCCCCTATCGGGGAGCTACATTTCTCAATGCAAACGAAAAACGAAAGGAGAAAATCATGAACAGTTTCCGTCCCCTATCGGGGAGCTACATTTCTCAATTGTTACGATTGTAATTTATAACACATCAACAATGGTTCATAGTTTCCGTCCCCTATCGGGGAGCTACATTTCTCAATGTGTTTAAATTGACACCTCCAGATAGAGCTAAATGGAGTTTCCGTCCCCTATCGGGGAGCTACATTTCTCAATAATACCTCTACTCTTCCACGAAATATTTTATCTGGTTTCCGTCCCCTATCGGGGAGCTACATTTCTCAATTAAGCGGAAGAATCAACGAGCGAGAGGACACAGTGTTTCCGTCCCCTATCGGGGAGCTACATTTCTCAATGAATCTGGCTGCAGAAGTAAAGAAGCTTCGTGAAGAAGTTTCCGTCCCCTATCGGGGAGCTACATTTCTCAATGAAATGCGTGAACACTTAAAGATATCCCGAGCAGAATTCTCGTTTCCGTCCCCTATCGGGGAGCTACATTTCTCAATCGCACGTACAAATTTAATTGACGCACGTAGCGAACTTGTTTCCGTCCCCTATCGGGGAGCTACATTTCTCAATATGACAACAAAAATTAATTCAGCACTCAACGAAGGTTTCCGTCCCCTATCGGGGAGCTACATTTCTCAATGGTGTTGCTATGTATTCTGCCAGATCTCCGTTCTTCGTTTCCGTCCCCTATCGGGGAGCTACATTTCTCAATTGAGATCCAAAATGTAATATGACAAATCTTTCCTGGTTTCCGTCCCCTATCGGGGAGCTACATTTCTCAATCTAAATCTGCTTCGAGACGTTTGCTGTCAAGTGTGTTTCCGTCCCCTATCGGGGAGCTACATTTCTCAATAGTAACTTGTAAACTAGCAAATAAAACTTTTTCAAAGTTTCCGTCCCCTATCGGGGAGCTACATTTCTCAATAATATAAGGATCGTCCGATACAAACCATTCGTAATCGTTTCCGTCCCCTATCGGGGAGCTACATTTCTCAATAAAGCTGGGCGTAACGTCAAGTCTAAAGATGGAAAAAAGTTTCCGTCCCCTATCGGGGAGCTACATTTCTCAATGTTGTATTTGAGTCCGGTAATTGTCAGACTATTAAACCGTTTCCGTCCCCTATCGGGGAGCTACATTTCTCAATATCCGACGGAAGTAGCATCCCAGTGGGTGTATGGTTTCCGTCCCCTATCGGGGAGCTACATTTCTCAATGGTAGAATCCAAGGACATTGATATTGTTCTTGGATTCGTTTCCGTCCCCTATCGGGGAGCTACATTTCTCAATGAAGCGGGAAATATTCAGTTGCTTTGTACTGATAAGTTTCCGTCCCCTATCGGGGAGCTACATTTCTCAATTATTTTTATTTACACGTTTACGAAAGCCTGCAAACCCGTTTCCGTCCCCTATCGGGGAGCTACATTTCTCAATCTATAAAGGATTTTTCAAAGTAAATGAAAGCAACGTTTCCGTCCCCTATCGGGGAGCTACATTTCTCAATTTAATCGTTTTACTTAACAGAGATTGTTTGTAATCAGTTTCCGTCCCCTATCGGGGAGCTACATTTCTCAATGAACATTAACGAAGTAATCGACAATAGCAAATAGTTTCCGTCCCCTATCGGGGAGCTACATTTCTCAATGCATGATGCAAGAGTACGTTCCTTGAAATCATATATAGTTTCCGTCCCCTATCGGGGAGCTACATTTCTCAATTGTCTATTGGTTTGGCATACAGTCCATAATCTAGTTTCCGTCCCCTATCGGGGAGCTACATTTCTCAATTCAATTATCATATTAGTTCACCTCCACGACATCATCTGTTTCCGTCCCCTATCGGGGAGCTACATTTCTCAATACCATCCCCGCAACCCCATGTCCTGTCTGGGACGAATAGGGGGATTGCGGGGGAAAAGTAATTTCATTGAAATACAGCTGTTTTGGAAAGTAAAAAGTTCTCACAAATCCAGCATTTAAGCCATGCGCGGCAAAATACGAAATTTCGCGCATTTAAGAACAAAATGCTCAAATAATATTTAATTCACATTCCCCCATCATATATTCTTTTCCCTGATATCTTGTACATTTTAAAATATGAGGGGATACTCCCATACGGGTATCTTTATAATGTTGATGGGTTTTAGGCACATTTGTTCTGTCAAAAATATTTTTTACAGTTTCAATGCCCTCTTTTTCTCCGAATAACGGGTAAATCACTGTCTTGGAAACAAAACCGCTTCCACCGCCCAGAAATACTGTATTCGGTTTTCTCCTGTCACTTCGCGGAAATTTCTTCTGGAAATTCTGATAATACTGTTCATAGAATAACTGTACTGTTTCCAAAATATCTTCCTTTTTTATATTACAAAGTGTTTCATCAATTGTCAATGTACTTTTAATGACTGTTCCCGGTTTTATGCACTCTCGCAGAAGATTCAATGTTTTGTATGTACCATCTGTGTGCTGCTCCCATTTCTGGCACAAAATAATATCTTCTCTGGACAAGGGTTCGCTGTCTCCAACGATAATACCTGACATAATATCGAAATCAACAGTTTCTTTTCCCGAAGATCTTACTGAATTGAATGCATTTTTCTCAATTTTTACAATATTATTATTTAAGATTCTTCTGTTAATCTTGTTAACTTCCAAATCACTCCTGATCTGTCTGGTATCAGTTCTATATTTTTCGCAGTTTTGTAGAATATCTCTACCCAGAAGAAGTGTTCGCAACATTCCTTTCAGAGAACTTCCGGGTATGTAGGGATTCCCATATGGATCTGTAATGCAGGTCATTACCTGAAGCTTTCCTTTTTCTTCTGATCTGTCGCCCACATTCTCTACATATTTCATACAGTTTTTTAAATCATTTTGAGATACATGGTTTCTGAGACACCAGTGTTTTAAGTCTTCTCTTGTATCATCAATCATGAAACGTTCAAAATCATTCTGAAGATGAAGTTTTTTAGCCAACATATAGAACTTTGAGCCATCTATTACCCCTATGGTATTTCTATTCAGAAACATATATTCTTTTTTCTGTATTTCGTTTCCATCACCTACGAATACCGGTCCATTGACTTTCAGATGTATCTTATATGTTTTTAATTTTCGTTCCATATTATACCCCCATGAAGAAAGCTTTTGCATATCGAAATACCGGATGTTTTCCACCGTTTCTTTCTTCAATGATTCTTCCTCTGAATGTATGCGCAAAACATGAACCAGATGAAAAAACATAGAGATCTCTTTTTCGCATTTGCTGCAATGCATATTCTGATGAATCTACAAATCCTGATCTTTTTATTAAAAGATATGAGGAATCTTTTATAACCTGTTCCAATTCTTCATCTTCAGGAAGCGCAGTGGAAAGCAAAATGTTTTTTTCTGATTTTTTCTTTAAATATCCCATCATATCTTCCGGAACTTTACAGACCTTGTATATAAATCTTCCCAGTCCGGAACTTTTCTTTCCACCTATACCAGTATATTGCAGACTTTCAAACAGTTCGTCTAACAATTCCCTGTCACTTTCATTCTCATATCCTGCCAGCACATACAAACCTGTTCCTGTATTAAAGTTCCATGTATTAACCCGAAAAGGTTCCGGCTCCTCCATCCCATGGATTCCTACTGAAACTTTCATATCATAAAGTCCCAGATATTTCATATCCTCCATATGTTCTTCCGGAAAAGTTCCATTCACAAAATCTGCGAGCGTACTTACTGAGATGTATTTCAAATTTTTAAATTTCTTTTTCTGACGGGAATCTCCCTGTTTGCTTTCATCCTCCGGCTGAACAGCAATCATTGGCTTCGGAATATAGTAATTTTTTCCTATGTATGGGAATGCATCAGAGAATATGATTTTTCCATCTGACACCTGTTTCAGAAATCTATCCTGTTTTTTCATTTTCAGTGCTTCCTGAAACAAAGCTGAAAACAGAGTATCTGCATGAAAAGTGATTTCTGAACTATCTAGATTTCCCCTGCCAAAATGGACTCCATTTATAAACTCCAAACAGTATAATGTATAATTCAAAGTATCCTTCCTTTCACCGACTACTCTTTCACAGCCTCATTCAGAATCGAATTGCATTTTTCCAGCAATGTATTATCAACACGGCCAACAACTGCATCTGTATAAATATCCTGAAATTGGATTTTTCCATATCCTCTGGATCCATTTCCTCCAAGATAATCGTACTGCAATAATTTCATTGCTTCTGCGAGAGTGTCCATATCCTCCAAAAATTCCTGTTCTTCTTCTAATTCATATATCAAATCCAGTTTAAAAACAGAACCTCTGACGGCTCGTTCAATCTGTCTGGGATTTGCTACAGCAGTAGCTCTGGAAATAGAATTTTCAAATTTTACTTCTGTCATACTTTGAAGTCCGGCATCTCGTAACTCTTCTTCATTTTTCAGAACCATATCTGAAAACAGTAATCGGCTTCTTTTTATATTTCCCTTTTTTGAAGAGCCAAACAGTCGTGTAATACGTTCATGATCTTCATTTGGCTCTACTACACGCTCATTGAATTCTTTTGCCAGAAGACTTCTCATTTTCCCCTTCAGAGAACTTCCGGGAATCATCGGTAGATTTGTTCTGGCGTCCCTTATGATTGGTGAGTCCACAGCCCCAATTGCAGCAAATGCGCCACTTCCACCAATATGCATTCCTGTTTTTACTAAAATATTCCCTGAAATCCTGATTTTTCCATACATAAATCTTTCCTCCTACTGTTCTTTGCCGCCATAATATTTGTGAAATGCAATCAAAGCTTCCATATATTTGCTGAACAACAGATAATTCTTTTTACTCTGTCTGATTTCTTTAAGAATCTCCAGAATTTCTGCCTGTTTTACAAATGCTTTTACTTTTGGCTCCCGACCACATTCATATATAAAACGAATTCTGAGATACTCAATTCTTCCACAAATTTCATCATCCAATTTTTCTGATGTATATGTAAGAACCTGATTATAAATATCCGCAGTCATTGCCAGAAGATTCCGTATTTTAGATGTAGTTACAATATTTACTTTTCCTCTGCATTTTTGCTTTGACTCCTCAACCAGACTCTTAATCGCCTCTTCAGCTTTATCTACATAGTTATTCTCATTAATTCTCATCCCTGTGTTCCCCCTTTTTGCGATGAATGTATGCGTAAAGATTAATTGCTGTTTTCAATTGTCTGCAATCCTGATCCGACTGAATCCACCTGTACATTTTCCGAGACAACTGTCTGTATTTTTCTTTTTTCGGTCCTTCCTCTGTCGGCTCCAGCCTGGAAAGAAGATACATCATTCTTGCAAAATTGATCTTCTCCTCATGTCCTCTTACCAACTCCATCATACGGTATAAGAAGGACATTCCTCTGGTTTCGTCAATACCTTCAAAAAAATCACATAATGCCCTGTATTTTTCCTGAACAACTCCTTCTTCCAGTTCTTTCCATGAATAGGTTCCATCGCTGATCTCTTTTTCTTCATCCCCGTCATCCACCAGATGAATCTCTCCATCCTGAAGTAATGTCACTGCATTTTTTTCCGGCATTCTCTTTGACTCTGATTCCATCATACCGGTTTCTTCTGCAATGGCAGCAATCGGATAAGAAAAATCATAAATACCGATGCCTGCTGAAATGCTTAATGTCCCCTGAGTATATTGTTCAAATTTTCTTCTCAGATCTACAGACAATTCAATAATATCATTCCATGCACCTACAATAAATACATCATCTCCTCCGGAATATACAATTGTAGCCTGTCTTTTCTTTCCACCATTTTTTCCTTCCAGTGAATATTCTCCATTTTCCAGGATGAATCGAATATAATACTTGAAGAATAAGGATAACTGTCTGGATAAAGTAGCTGTTCTGGATAATGTCATATATCTGTCTCCATTTTTTGCATTATGGAATCCTGACACAATAGCCTGTCCAAGATTATCCACATCTGCTCTCAATACCCCGATTCTGCTGATGCCTTCAGCTTCCCGGGCAAATTCTTCAAAAGTACTTCCTGTTGAATAATCTCCTACCCACAGCTTCGTAGCAATATGTTTTCCTGTATAAAGCTTATTTTTAGAATAGGCTCGTACAAAATAATCGTCATTTTCCATTCGTCTGCACAGTTTTTTTTCATCGTCTGCAACCAGACAATATCCTCCCGGCAGTGGCATGGCATCTTCTCTTTCATCTGGATTTTCCAGTACAACGGAGAAAAAATCTGCATACAATACATTTTTTGAAAGCTTCTCTATTTTTCTGCACAGAGGGCAAACTCCCTCTTCATCTACATATCCGATTTTTTTGCAAACCTTACATTCTCTAGAATAATCCTGCTCTTTTCGATTATTTAACCGAATTATTTCTCTCGCCGTATATCTGTGCTGTTTTTGCAACGACAGCATTTTACTCATTTTCCTGAATAACTCTGTATAACTACCCTCCGGAACGTTTCTGAATGCATTCCCTGTACATTGCACATATCCAAAAGCAACAAAAAGATCTGTCTGGAACTGTTTCAATAACCATTCCTTCAATTCTTCCTGAAATTTTTGAATCTGTATAACAGTTTTCGTTGTATTTGCAAGAAGCAGATAACAATGTCCGCCTCCGGAGTATAAAAGATTTGCCCTTGACAGTTGCAGTCTGTCTAAAAGAAGATCTATGATATGCTCCATCATAATTTCCAGGTAAAAAGACCTTGCACGCAAAGTTTTCAATGCATTTTTAGAGCTTATTGTATATATGAAACTCTGTATTCCTGAAATATCCATAGAACATAAGAGAAATGCGTTCCTGTCATAAAAATCCTTCTTATCAAATAATTCCGTCTTATAACTCAAATGATTTTCGTTTAGATAATCATATATGCAGCTAGAAATTGCCGCAGTCAATTTTACATGATCAAACAGAGAAATATCACTTAATTCTTCATTTGAAGTGGAGGATGGCATATAAGAAAGATTTGCTTCCATAACGGCCAGTAAGGAGTTCAGATATTCTTCACTCCAATTCATACCTCTGAAATTATCTAACATTCTCTGACAGATTTTCATATAGAATTCTCTGGAAAATGGCTTTTTCTCAGAAGCAGGATAATTAATCTTCCCCTGATCATCCATATCACCTGGCTGATAATAAAAACTTTGGTTATTTCCATTCAATACATTAAACACACTCTGAAGCGGGACTGACAGATCAAAACCCTTTTCTTCAGTGTCTTCCTTTTTTCTCCTGTCTGCAAAGGCAGCTATATTATCTGCCAGATAAACGATGTACGCCAGATTATCCTCTTTCAGACGTGCACTTTTGATTTCTGAAAAGTGATGGTATCTTACACAGTCAAGAATCTCTTTATCCTCTATTTTTCCCTCTTCTTTAAGAAAATCATATCCTGATACACTATGATTTCTTCTGTCACTGCCTTCCCGGTAAACTACTTTTCCTATGTCATGAAGCAGACTTCCTGTAATCAACTTAATTTTCTGGTCAATCATCTTCATTCCTCCTGACGTATTTCATTGCTCCCATTCCCATGCCTGTCTTAATTCCCACTCCGGCAAATTCTCCGAATTTAAATAACATTCTCAGATATCTTGCCATTGTTTCTGGTCCTCTAATATGAATACAGATACTTCCTGTAAAACCTGTGATCTGAACTTTCTCCAATGGAAATGGTACTGTCTGCAAACGGTACCGCACGATTTCACTCTGTTCAACAAGTGCCTCCAGTGTTTCCTCATCAAACATATCAAAAGCTTCTGAAACAGCACTGTATTTTCTCATAAGACTGGCATATATTAAGCCCAAATCCGGATATATTACATATTTTCCGTCACTTTTAAAAGCTGTGGGTGTCTGAAACTTTATCTCCAAATATTTCGGACATTTCTTCTCATAAAACTCTGTGATAAGTTCATTATCATTTTTCAAGTGCATCCTTTTATTACATACAGAAATTGATAATCCCTTTTTTCTCAAAAAAATATCTGTACATTCAGACAACGGCATAATTATATTTTCATATGCTTCTTCATTCAAAGTCTTTATTGTCCAGATGGTGCTGTTATTTTCCCTCGTGATACATTGACTATAAGGATTTAACTGGTTTCCATGTAGTCTGGCTGCATATTCTGGAGAAATATTTTCCATAATAACTCCCTGTAAATTTGATGACTGCCTGTAATTTATTTCTTTTGTTTCCAGTTCCATTTGTAATTCTGCATACATTGAAGCACCTCTACAGTAAGTATTTTTGTGTATTTTGTACTTTTTTTATATATTTTATGTCAAATCATTGTACATTATATCACTTTTCATATATAACGTCAATTTGTTTTACCATGAAGGTTACTATGAAACTTACTATGCAGCCAGACAAAAACAGCCGGATAATCAGATAAACTATCTTAATTATCCGGCTATTTTTCCTGCTTCTTTTCTTACATTTACGTCTGCTTTTGTATAAAGTTTTGTCTCTGTATCATCATCCTCGCATTCCGGAGTTTTGAAATCAAATCTCCTGTTCATAAATGCAAAGATCACATAATTAAAACTTTCTACAAATGATTATTCCACGTTTCACTACAAAATACATCAAAAAGCTCCTGGAGCTTCAGATTTTTCTAAAGTTCCAAGAGCCATTTTACGTTTGGACACTCTCATGCTCGCGCATGAATCTATATTTTATGTTAATTATGCATTCTTCTCAGCGATAGCTGCCTGTGCTGCTGCAAGACGAGCGATCGGTACACGGAATGGTGAGCAGGATACATAGTTAAGACCGATCTTGTGGCAGAATTCTACAGAAGACGGATCTCCACCATGCTCGCCGCAGATACCTACGTGAAGGTTCGGGTTAACCGGTTTGCCGAGTTCGATAGCCATCTTCATCAGCTTGCCAACGCCAACCTGATCCAGTTTTGCAAATGGATCGTTCTCGAAGATCTTAGCGTCATAGTATGCGTTGAGGAATTTACCTGCATCATCACGGGAGAAGCCATATGTCATCTGAGTAAGGTCGTTTGTACCGAAGCAGAAGAAGTCTGCTTCTTTAGCGATCTCATCAGCTGTAAGAGCTGCTCTCGGGATTTCGATCATTGTACCAACTTCATACTGAAGGTCAGAACCAGCGGCTTTGATCTCAGCATCAGCTGTCTCAACTACGAATTTCTTAACATATTTAAGCTCTTTTACATCGCCAACAAGTGGGATCATGATTTCCGGTTTGATTGTCCAGTCCGGATGAGCTTTCTTAACTTCGATTGCTGCGCGGATAACTGCTGTTGTCTGCATCTTAGCGATTTCAGGATAAGTAACAGCAAGACGGCATCCACGATGTCCCATCATCGGGTTGAACTCATGAAGAGAAGCGATGATAGTCTTGATCTGATCTACAGTTTTGCCCTGAGCATCTGCAAGTTTCTTGATGTCAGCTTCATCTGTAGGAACGAACTCATGAAGAGGCGGATCCAGGAAACGGATAGTAACAGGGTTACCTTCCAGAGCTTCAAAGAGACCTTTGAAGTCATCCTGCTGATATGGAAGAACTTTTGCAAGTGCTTTTTCTCTCTCTTCTGCTGTTTCGGAGCAGATCATTTCACGGAATGCATCGATACGTCCCTCACCGAAGAACATATGCTCTGTACGGCAAAGACCGATACCTTCTGCACCAAGCTCTACAGCTTTCTTAGCATCTGCAGGAGTATCTGCGTTTGTACGAACTTTCATTGTTCTGTACTTGTCAGCCCATGCCATGATGCGTCCGAACTCACCAGCGATTGTAGCGTCTACAGTCGGGATGATTCCGTCGTAGATGTTACCGGTTGTACCATCGATGGAGATGAAGTCTCCTTCGTGGAATTCTTTACCAGCAAGTGTGAATTTCTTGTTTTCTTCGTCCATAGCGATATCACCGCATCCGGATACACAGCACTCACCCATACCACGGGCAACAACTGCAGCGTGAGAAGTCATACCACCACGAACTGTCAGGATACCCTGAGCAGATTTCATACCTGTGATGTCTTCCGGAGATGTCTCAAGACGTACAAGTACAACTTTCTCTCCTCTTTCAGCCCATTCAACAGCGTCATCAGCTGTGAATACGATCTTACCGCAAGCAGCTCCAGGAGAAGCGCCAAGGCCTTTACCCATTGGTGTAGCAGCTTTCAGAGCAGCAGCATCAAACTGTGGGTGAAGAAGAGTATCAAGGTTACGTGGGTCGATCATAGCTACAGCTTCTTCTTCTGTTCTCATTCCCTCATCAACAAGGTCACAAGCGATCTTTAAAGCAGCCTGAGCTGTTCTCTTACCGTTACGTGTCTGAAGCATATACAGTTTACCATGCTCTACAGTAAACTCCATATCCTGCATGTCTCTGTAGTGTTTTTCAAGTGTTTCGCAAACCTGTTTGAACTGTACGAATGCTTCCGGGAATTTCTGTTCCATTTCGGAGATGTGCATAGGTGTACGAACACCGGCAACAACGTCTTCACCCTGAGCATTTGTAAGGAATTCACCAAACAGACCGTTAGCTCCTGTAGCAGGGTCACGTGTGAAGGCAACACCTGTACCACAGTCATCACCCATGTTACCGAATGCCATCATCTGTACGTTAACAGCTGTACCCCAGGAATACGGGATATCGTTGTCACGACGATATACGTTCGCACGTGGGTTGTCCCAGGAACGGAATACGGCTTTGATAGCACCCATTAACTGTTCCTTAGGATCAGTTGGGAAATCAGCACCGATTTTTGCTTTATATTCAGCTTTGAACTGTTCAGCTAATTCATGAAGGTCTTCTGCAGTAAGTTCAACATCCTGCTTAACACCTCTTTTAGCTTTCATCTCATCGATAAGTTCTTCGAAATATTTCTTTCCGACTTCCATAACTACATCAGAGTACATCTGGATGAATCTTCTGTAGCAGTCCCATGCCCAACGAGCATTGCCGGATTTTTCAGCAAGTACGTTAACAACGTCTTCATTTAAACCAAGGTTCAGGATAGTATCCATCATACCTGGCATAGAAGCTCTCGCACCAGAACGAACGGAAACAAGCAGAGGATTTTCTTTGTCACCGAATTTCTTTCCGGTAACTCCTTCCATTTTGGTGATTGCTTCCATGATCTGAGCCATGATCTCATCATTGATCTGTCTTCCGTCTTCATAGTACTGAGTACAAGCTTCTGTTGTGATTGTGAAGCCCTGAGGTACAGGAAGACCAAGGTTTGTCATTTCAGCAAGGTTGGCACCTTTACCACCCAGAAGGTTTCTCATATTAGCGTTACCTTCTGTAAACATGTAAACCCATTTTGCCATTTTACATT
>UMGX01025395.1_pt1 | contig 14474 bp, 10 predicted proteins | sample 1965411 | NCBI WGS metagenome assembly UMGX01 (sample SAMEA4836086, study PRJEB28245) | human gut metagenome | biome: gut microbiome; material: fecal sample | place: Denmark | collected 2008 | reverse complement strand
AACGCCCGCTGGAAAGCAAACACTTTTCAGCGGGCGCTAATTTCCTTATGGGAGTTCTTCCGACAGCGGAGGCCTTTTTGTTCTATATTCTTCGCACACAGCACAGCAAAGGCAGCGCGCCCGGCCTATCCCCCCTGCTTTTGCCTGGCACGCGCGGCATAACGGCCGGGCGGCATGCCGTATTTGCGCCGGAACATGCGCGAAAAGGAAAACACATCCGGATATCCCGCCTGACGCGCCGCTTCTTCCTGAGACATGCCGTGCTCCGTCATGAACTGCGCCGCTTTTGCCAGACGGCAGGACACGATGTACTCTTGCGGAGAAAGGCCCGTCTGCTGCCGGAAGAGCCTGCAAAAATAACTGCGGTTCAGGCCCAGCCCCGCGGCGATATCCTGTACCCGCATAGGCTGGGAATAATTCGATTCGATGTAGTTCACAGCCTGTCCCACATAGTTGCCGCCGTGCCCCTGCGCCGGGCCGCGGGCCGCGTCCAGCTCCGCAAACAGCTCATAGAGCTGCGCGCAGATGCGCCACTCCTTTGCAGGCATATCTCCGCAGCCTGCAATGCGCGAAAAATTTTGCAGCGCGCCGGGCAGGCGCAGCACGTCCTGCTCCAGCAGCGCCGCAAAGGGCGGCGCGCAGTCAAATCCGGCCCACATGTATTCCCACGGGTCGCGCATATCCGCTTCGTAATATGTCACCTCGCCGGGGCGTATCACGAATATTTCGCCCGCCTGCAGTGTGTACTCCCGTTTCCCGCGGCGGAATATTCCCTTCCCGCGCACAACATAATGCAAAAGAAAGTATTCCCGCACCGCCGGGCCGAAGGAATGCCCCGGCGCACACGCCTCCACTCCACATATCCTCGGATTGATGTCTGCCATGTGCAGATTGTCCAGAAGCGTATCCTTCATTTCTACCGCCGCCCTTCCATCAGTCACATTATGCCAAAAATACAGCGCAGTTTGCAATACCCTTTCCCGTATTTTTTTGCTAGACTGTGTGCAAGGAGGCGGTACAATGATAAAGATCACATTTATGGGCGCAGGCAGCACGGTCTTTCTGCGCAACGTTTTGGGAGACTGCATCTACACGGATGCGCTCAAGGGCATGGAGATCGCCCTGTATGACATCGACGGCCAGCGTCTGGAACAGAGCGCAGCCATTCTGGAGGCCATCAACAAGGGCAACGGCTGCCCTGCTTCGATCCGCTCTTATCTGGGCGCAGAGAACCGCCGGAAAGCGCTTTCCGGAGCGGATTTCGTCATCAACGCAATCCAGGTGGGCGGCTACGATCCCTGCACCATCACAGATTTCGAGATCCCTAAAAAATACGGCCTGCGCCAGACCATCGGCGATACGCTTGGCATCGGCGGCATCATGCGTGCACTGCGCACCATCCCCGTGCTGGAGGATTTCGCCCGTGATATGGAGGCGGTATGCCCCAACGCATGGTTTCTGAACTATACCAACCCCATGTCCATGCTCACGGGATATATGCTGCGTTATACAGGTGTGAAAACGCTGGGCCTGTGTCACAGCGTACAGACGTGCAGCAAAACTCTGATGGACGCCATCGGCATGAGCGACCGTCTGGAGGGACGCCGGGAGCTGATCGCCGGCATCAATCACATGGGCTGGCTGCTGGACATCCGCGACCGGGACGGCAACGATCTGTACCCTGAGATCCGCCGGCGTGCAAAGGAGAAAAACGCCTCCGAGAAGCACCATGATATGGTCCGCTTCGATTACATTGAAAAACTGGGTTATTACTGTACGGAGTCCAGCGAACACAACGCCGAATACAACCCATTTTATATCAAGGCGCGTTATCCGGAGCTGATCGACCGCTTCAACATCCCACTGGACGAGTATCCCCGCCGCTGCATCCGGCAGATTGCCGAGTGGGATAAGGAATACGCGGACCTCAGCAGCAAGGGCGTGCTGCCCCACGAGCGTTCAAAGGAATACGCATCACGCATTATCGAGGCTATGGTTACGGGCCACCCCTATAAGCTGGGCGGCAACGTGCTCAACACAGGCGGGCTGATTGAAAATCTTCCCCGTGAGGCCTGCGTGGAAGTGCCCTGTCTGGTGGACGGCGCCGGCGTAGCCCCGTGTTATGTGGGCAGGCTGCCCGTACAGCTCGCGGCCATGAACCAGACGCACGTCAATGTACATCTGCTCACCATTGAGGCCGCCGCGACGAAAAAGCGCGAGCACATCTATCATGCCGCCATGCTGGAGCCGCACACCGCCGCCGAGCTCTCCCTGGACGACATCATCCGCTTGGTCGATGACCTGATCGAGACTCACGGCAGCTGGCTGCCGCAATACCGGTAACGCCGTCTGCTGTCCCGGCGAAGTCCCCCCGGCAAAGTCTGGGGGCATATCCGGGCAAAGCCCTATATTGCCAGCATACGCGCCAGATGGCGCAGGCAGGGTCCGCCGGCCACGGAAATTTTACTGCCGGCGGCCCGCAAGCGGGCTTATTTCAGCATCGTCGGCGGCTCTCCTGCTCTGCCTTTCTTCATCTGATGTTCGACGCGCTCCACGATTTTTATCGCATTCTTTCCTGCTGTGTTTGCGTAATATCCTCTGCGCCAGAATTCCCGCCTTTTTTCTCCGCAAAAGGCTTTCCTGCGATATTTTGACGCAACCGTAATATGATATTTGCAATTCCAGCCTGTATCCGATAAATTATTCATCTGAACGGCCCGCCCTGTTTTTTCGTTTGTGCAGTTGGCCGGCCGCACTTCCCTATCCTGTCACAGGGATTTTTCATCGTCAGCATTATCCTTCTTTTGTACCGCTCGCCCAGCGAGTGGTTTTCTGCATGCAAAAAGGGAGGGGCCTAGGCCCCTCCCCTTTTTTATTTTCTCCCTTATTCCGCCGCCGGCAGCTCCCGCGTGGCCACGACGTCCACGCCCGTGCCGCACACGTCCGCCAGCACCACGTCTCCGCAATGCACAGGCGCGTGCAGGCATACGCCGTCCAGCGCGTCCATCACGGCAAACATTTTCTCCTTGGGCACGCTGCCCGCGGTTTTCACCGGGCAGCGGCAGATATCCGCGCCCTCCACACGCACGGTGCTCGTCACCACACGCACCGGGTGCGTCAGCTCGTTTTTGCCGTACTCCGCGCCCCGCGGGCAGCCGTTCCCCGTCACAGCCAGCGTGTTTTCATCCACCGTCAGGCGGCAGCCCTTGGGGCACACGATACAAATGATATTCGCCATTTCTCATGCCTCCTCCACGCTGACGGTGATGCAGCCGTCCGCCTTTTCCAGCAGTGCCCTCGGCACGCTGATGCGCTCCATCTCGCCGGGGGCCAGATGCTCGCGCTTGTATGCCGCCAGCTGTTCGCTGCCCGCCGTCACGCGGATGACGGAATTGCCGCACACGCGGTTCACACGGAAAAATACCTCCACGGCTTTATCCACATTGGCCAGGCGGATCTTTCCGGGCACCGTATAGGTGACGGACGCACCGTTTTCCACCTCCAGCACGCGCCCCTCAGGCGCAGGACCCTGCCGTGCGAACCGGGCCGCGGCCGCGCCCGCGCGCTGGCTCTCGCCCGTGACAAAATCCACAAGGTCATGTACATGCACCACGTTGCCCGCCGCGAAGATGCCCGGCACGCTGGTCTCCATGTTTTCATACACCATGGGGCCGTTGTGGCGCCGGTCCATCTCCACGCCCGCGCCGCCCGAAAGCTCGTTTTCCGGAATGAGCCCCACGCTCAAAAGCAGCGTGTCGCAGTCGAAATGCATCTCCGTGCCGGGGACGGGAGCGCGGTTTTCATCCACCTTCTGCACGGTCACGCCCGTCAGGCGTCCCTCCCCCTCGATCTTTGTCACCGTGTGGGACAAATACAGCGGGATATTATAATCGTGCAGGCACTGCACGATGTTGCGCGTCAAACCGCCGGAATAAGGCATCACCTCAACGCAGGCCAGCACCTTCGCGCCCTCCAGCGTCATGCGGCGGGCCATGATAAGGCCGATATCGCCCGAGCCCAAAATCACCACGCGGCGGCCCACCATATAGCCCTCAATGTTCAGATACCGCTGGGCCGCGCCCGCGGTGAATACGCCCGCCGGGCGCGCGCCCGGGATGGAAATGGCGCCGCGCGTGCGTTCGCGGCAGCCCATGCACAGCACGATGGACGCGGCCTCCAGCACAATGTAGCCGTCCTTTTCATTGACGGCGTGGACGCGTTTTTCCGGCGTGACGGCCAGCACCATCGTGTCCGTCTTTACCTCTATGTTCGTCTTGCGCACCAACTCGATGAAGCGGCCCGCGTACTCGGGGCCCGTGAGCTCTTCTTTAAAATAATGCAGGCCGAAGCCGTTGTGGATGCACTGGTTGAGGATGCCGCCCAGCGTGTTGTCGCGCTCCAGGAGCAGGATGCGGCCCGCGCCGCCCTTGTGCGCGGCCTCGGCCGCCGCCAGCCCGGCGGGGCCTGCGCCGATGACGATGACGTCGTACCGGTTATTCTCCATGATGCAGGCCCCCTTCCTTCGTGGTGCCGGTGATGATATAGCTGCCGGCCCTGTCCTTCAGGACGTCCTGCTGGGGGATGCCAAGCTCCCGCGCAATGATCTCATGCACCCGGGGGCCGCAGAAGCCGCCCTGGCAGCGGCCCATGCCCGCGGTGCAGCGGCGTTTTACGCCGTCGATGGTGCGCGGCGGGATGGGGCGGTGCAGCGCGTCCACGATCTCGCCCTCCGTCACGGTTTCGCACCGGCAGATGACACGGCCGTACAGCGGATTTTCCCGGATGGCCTCCGCCTTCTGCTGCGGCGTCATTTCGTTGAATCGTTTTTTGGTGCGGGTGTGGACGAAGCTCTCCTTTTTCTCCAGCGTCACGCCCGCGCCCGCAACCAGCGCCAGCGCGTCCTCCGCAATCGCCGGCGCGCTGGAAAGGCCCGGGCTTTTGATGCCGCCCAGCGTGATGAAGCCGGGCGCGGTCTCCCCAATGATAAAATCGCTTTGGTCGGTATTGGCGCGCACGCCCGCAAAATTGCGGATATTTTCCCGGAAGTTTACGCCCGGCACGCTCTTGACGGCCTTTTCCCGCACGAATGCCAGCGCGTCCGCCTGTGTGGAAACGTCCTCGCGGCCGCTGGGCTCCGCATTGGGGCCGACGATAAGGTTGTAGTGAACCGTAGGCGAAACGAGCACACCCTTGCCGTCGCGGTTGGGACACTGGAAAACAACGTGGTTCACCACATAGCCCTGGCTTTTGTCCAGAAGGTAGTATTCACCCCGGCTGGGAATCGTGGTAAAGCCCGGTTCACCCGCCATCGCGGCCACCAGATCCGCCTCCACGCCCGCCGCGTTCACCACGGCACGGGCTTCAAAATCGCCTTTTGCAGTATGCAGCCGCCAGCCGCCGCTGATTTTCTCCGCGCCTGTCACAGCTGTTTCCAAATGGAGTTCCACGCCGTTTTCTACGGCGGTCTCGGCCAGCGCCAGCGCCAGATCCCACGGCTCCACAATGGCCGCACTGGGCGCATACAGCGCGCCGCACACCGCATCGGAAAGATTCGGCTCCATGGCCAGCGTTTCCTCCCGCGTCAGCACGCGCACGCCGGGCACGCCGTTCGCCACACCGTTTTCGTACAGGCGGCGCACGGTTGCCATTTCCTCATCGGAAAAAGCCAGCACCAGGCTGCCGATCTGGCGGTATTTGACGTCGAACGCAGCGCACTGCTCTTTCGTCAGCGCACTTCCCCGCACATTCAGCCGCGCCATGGCGGTGCCCGGTTCAGGGTCGTACCCCGCGTGCACGATGGCGCTGTTGGCGCGTGTGGTGCCCATGGAGACGTCGTTCTCCTTTTCAAACACCGCCGCGCGCAGTTTGTGCTGCGACAGCAAATAGGCCACGTTTGCGCCCACGATGCCGCAGCCGATGACGGCCACATCCAGCATATCGTTTCCCTCCGCAGCGGCCCGCCGGCGGCACAGCGGACCAAAACCGCCCGCACCGGGGGACACGCCTTTATTTGCCGCACGCGCTTTGAGGCGCGCCGGATTTTCCGTTGCTCCAGGCAAACTATGTTTCCCATCGCGCACTTCGCGTACCGCTCGTGTTCACTAAGAAACATGGTATCTATGCCGCCAGGCTCATGCTTCGCCTGCGGCTCGCATTCACCAACCGGACATATTATACCACAAACGGTCCGCCGTGTCATTCGGCAATTGGCGGAAATTGTATGGCGCACGGCCTTTCCCTGTCCCTTGCCCGCACCGCGCAAAAAGCACCCCACCGTGCGGCGGGGTGCTTTTTGATTTTGCTATGCAAACAGGCTGCAAACCAGGCCCGCCGCCACGCCGATGCCGTACAGCAGCGCCACGATAAACAAATTCTGTTTGGCGTTTTTGTTGGCGCGCAGCAGCACCGCCAGCCCCACGCCTGCGCCCGTGCACAACCCCGCCACCACGCCTCCCAGCGAAAGCTGGCCCGCGGCATACAGCTGGGTGATGAGGACCGAGGACACACAGTTGGGAATGAGCCCCACAAGCCCGGCCAGCACAGGCTGCCACGGGCCGCTGGCCGCCAGGAATGCCCCTATGGCCTCCTCGCCCACCAGAGCCACCAGCGCGCCCAAAACAATGTTGAACAGCAGAATGAACAAAAAGATGTGCAGCGTGTGCTTGAGCGCCGCCGCCAGGATGCCGTCCCGTTCCTCGTGCTCGTGGCAGTCCACAGCGCTGCTGCTGCCTGTGTAGCCGCCGCGCACGCTCTGAGGGATCAGCCTTTTGAACACAAAATCAATGCAGAAGCCCGCGGCAAGCGCCACAGCCAGCTTGATGCCGAGGATCAGCGCCAGCGACCGCCAGTGTTCCGGGTTTGCGATGAGCAGCGGCACCGCCTCGTCGGACGTGGCAAGGAACACCGCCAGCAGGGTACCCAGCGTGACCACCTTGCTGGCGTACAGGTTTGCCGCCATGGCCGAAAACCCGCACTGGGGCAGCAGGCCCAGTACGGCGCCCGGTACAAAGCCAAAGCGCCCGCCGCCCGCCAGTGCTTTTTCGATGCCCTCCGAGTGGCGGTGCTCCACATATTCGATCAGCCAGTACGCCGCGAACAGAAAGGGCAGCATTTTCACGCTGTCCAGCAGCGCGTCCAGTAAAAGTTCCAAAATCAAAACAGGGTTCTCCTTTTCTCACAGCCGGCGCATGCCGCGCCGGAAAATCATACCACTCCCGTATTATATGCCCTTCGCCCGGCCTTTACAAGAAGCCCCCGAGGGGCATCCGCCCGGCGCTGGGCAGATGTACCACTATTTTTTTGTGCGGAGCAAAGAACTTTGTCACGGCGCGCACTTGCGCGGCTTTTTGCACTATGGTATGATATTTTTGTAACAGTCTGTCCACACCTGATTGATAAAGGAGTTTTCACACATGCGTGGTATTTATTCTTCCGTTACCGACATCCGCCGCCAGGTATTCACCGAGGTGGCCCGTATGGCATACGAAGGCGGCGATTACAGCCGCGTCGAGGAGCTGCCGTACAAGATTTTGCCGGGCGAGGTGAGCAAATACCGCGACAGTATCTTTCTGGAGCGCGCCATCGTGGGCGAGCGCCTGCGCCTGTCCATGGGTTTGCCGCTGCGCCCCATCGACGAGCACGCGCCCCTTTCCACCGGTATCGAGGAGGCCGCCCGGCCGGAGAAATACTACGAGCCGCCCCTCATCAATATCATCAAATTCGCCTGCAACGCCTGCCCGGAAAAATCTTTTCACGTGACGGATATGTGCCAGGGCTGCCTGGCACATCCCTGCGTGGAAGTATGTCCCAAGGGCGCGGTGTCCATCGTGCACGGCAAAAGCGTTATCGACCAGAGCAAGTGCGTCAAGTGCGGGCAGTGCGCCAACGTATGCCCCTACGGCGCCATCCATAAGATGGAACGCCCCTGCGCCAAGGCCTGCGGCATGGATGCCATCGGCTCCGACGAGCTGGGCCGCGCGAAGATCGATTACGACAAGTGCGTGTCCTGCGGCATGTGCCTTGTAAACTGTCCTTTCGGCGCCATCGCGGACAAAAGCCAGATCTTCCAGGTCATCCAGTCCATCAACCAGGGCGACCGTGTCATCGCCGCCGTGGCTCCGGCCTTTGTGGGCCAGTTCGGCCCGGACATGACGCCTGAAAAGCTGAAGCCATCCATGAAGCTCCTGGGCTTTGACGATGTGGTGGAAGTCGCCATCGGCGCGGACCTGTGTACCATTGAAGAAGCCAAGGATTTTATGCGCGAGGTGCCCGAGCAGCAGCCGTTTATGGCCACGTCCTGCTGCCCGGCCTGGAGCGTGATGGCGAAAAAGCTGTTCCCGGATTTTGCGCCCTATATCTCCATGGCCATGACGCCCATGGTGCTGACGGCCCGCCTGCTGAAAAAAGAGCACAAAAACTGCAAGGTCGTTTTCATCGGGCCGTGCGCCGCCAAAAAGCTGGAAGCCAGCCGCCGCACCATCCGCAGCGACGTGGACTTCGTGCTCACATTTGAAGAAGTGATGGGCATGTTTGAGGCGAAGGCCATCAAGTTCTCCGAAGTGGCCGCCGGGCCCGAGCTGGTGGAGGCCACCGCCGACGGCCGCGGGTTTGCGGTTTCCGGCGGCGTGGCGAACGCGGTGGTGAACGCCATCCACAAGATGGACCCGGACCGCGAGGTAAAGGTGATGGCCGCCCAGGGCCTGCAGGAATGCAAAAAAATGCTGATGCTTGCCAAGGCAGGCAAGCTGAACGGCTACCTACTGGAGGGCATGGCCTGCCCGGGCGGCTGCGTGGCGGGCGCCGGCACGCTGCAGAACCCGGTGAAATCCACTGCCGCGCTGAACAAATACAAGGCCAGCGCACCGGAGAAGTATTCAGTGGACAGCAAATACGAGATCACGCTCAACCTTTTGCACGATTGACAGCGGCTCACAGCAGATACAGCAGGGCCCCGGCTTTTCAGCCGGGGCCCTGCTGTTATCTTTCACCGGGGCCGGTGCGTCAGGCATACGGCCCCTCCGTCACGAACTGCTTGTTGTAATCGCTGTATACGGTGTGAGTCAGGATATAATCCGCCCAGGCCGCATAGCCCGTGGGGTTCATGTGAATGCCGTCGTAGGTTCCCACATAGTCCCCGCGCAGGTTTCCGTCTGCGTCTGCCAGAGCCTCCTGTGCGTCCAGATAATAAAGGCCCTTGCTCACGGCCAGCTTGGCGATGGCGTTATTGATAAGACGGATGTGGCCGTTCTCCAGCGGCGGCTGCTTTACACCCTGTTCGGCCGTGGTGGGCGTGATGCTCTGCACATAAATGGGCACGCCCGCGAACCGCTCCCGCAGCTTGTCGAGCAGATCGCTGTAATATTTCAGGAACGCTTCATCCGACTGGCTGATGAGCGCGTTAGTGCCGTACAACACATAGATATTGCTTGGCGACTGCACCTTGATGTCGTCCCACATCTCAATGCGCGAGCCGTCCGGCCGCTGGCCCACAAAATTTTGCAGCACCTGATTGGGGCTGGTGCTCTTATACGCGCATACTGTTGCCACATCCCGCGTGGGTGCATACAGCGCAAAGCCCTGGGACAGGGAATCCCCGATGAACAGCGCCGTGCGGAAATACTCCGTACTCAGCCTGCCGTTGGCAGGCACGGCCAACAGGCGGGAATCGCTGGCAGTAACGTCGCTTTCCAGCGTGCGCTCCACAGGCACTTCCGTGTTCCAAGCCTGCACGGGCGCCGCTGCCTCCGGCCGGCCGCCCACCTCCTGCGCACCGCCGCCGGAGGGCGTAGATACGCTTTCCGGCGCAGACGGCGTGCTTTCAGACGATGGCGAGCCCCCGTCCTGCTGCGCGCCGCGCACCGGGAACACAGGCTGGCCGTGGATGATCTTCACCGACGAATAGGAAATGCCGAACAAAAGCGCCACAATGAGCACGCCAAGACCCGCCTGCACCAGAAGCGTCTGGTTGCGGCGGCGTTTGCTGTGCACTTTGTACGGCTTGATATTGTTTGCCAAATTGGTGCCTCCAAAGGATATTTGCGGGCGTGCTAACGGTATGCGCCCCCGTCCGCCAGGGCGAACTGCGCGTTGTGCGCGCTGTATATGGTGTGTGCGGCAAGGTAATCCAGCCACGGGCGGTATTTGGAGCCGTCGAGCAGGTGCAGGCCGTCGCTCCCTGCCAGGTCCGCCCGCAGGTAACCGTTCTCGTCCGCCATCACTTCCCACAGGTCCACATAATAAAGCCCTTTGCTCACGGCCAGCTTGGCGATGGCATTGTTGATAAGCTTCAGATGCTCCCGTTCCAGCTGCGGTTTCTTCTCGCCGTATTCCTGTGTCGTTGGAGTGATGCTCTGCACATAGATGGGCGTATCCGGGAAACGCACCCGCAATTTGTCCAGCAATTCGCCGTAAAATTTCAAAAAGCCATCGTCCGTCTGCTGCAGCAGCGCGTTCGCTCCCAGAAGGATATAGATGTTCGCCACATCCTGCTGGACGTTGATCTCGTCCCACATCTCGATTTTGGTGCCATCGGCCCGCTGGCCCACATAGTTTTGCAGGATGCTCTGGGGGTTCACGCCCTTGTAGGCGCACACACGCATCCAGTCCCTGTATTCCGGATACCATGCGAAGCCCTGTGTAACGGAATCCCCGATGAACAGCGCATCGCGGAAATAGTCATCGGATACACGCCCGTTTTCCGGTACGGCCAGAAGGCGGGCATCACTGGCCGTCACATCGGCATCCAGCGTGCGCTCCACAGGGGTTTCGGTGTTCCACGCCTGCACGGATACGGCCGCTGTCACGGACGGCGCATGCGGCTGGCTTTCCAGTGCAGGCCCCGGCGCGGGGACCTCACCGGGCTGTGCCGGCGGCGCGGCGGACACGGCGGCACGCGCGCGCAGCAGCGGCTGGCCGTAAATGATCCTTACCGCAGCATAGGAAATACCGAACAGCAGCGCCACAATGAGCACGCCAAGGCCCGCCTGTGCCAGAAGCGCCCGGCTTCGGCGGCGTTTGCTATACAGTTTGAACGTGCTCTCTGCCAAGGCCAGTCCCTCCCACAGGGCGTTTTCCGCCGTCCGCGCGTGTGCCGTGTTTTCGTCAGGCCGCCGGGGCCGTGTAATAAGGTGAGCCGGGCAGGTACGGATTCTCCTTGCTGTACGCCGTATGTGTCACAAGGAACTCCCGCCATACATTGTAGCCTTCGTTGTTCAGATGGATGCTGCCCGAAGCAATATCCGCCCGGAGCGCGCCGTTTTCGTCGGCCAGAGCGGAGAACAGGTCCAGATAATGCAGATCCCTGTCATATGCTATTTTCGCCAGGTTTTCGTTCAGCCCCCGGATGCGTTCCACTGAAAAGTTTTCGTCCCCGGCCATCTTCTCCGCCGAGACAGGCGGGATGCCCTGGATGTAATACACCGTATCTTGCGGCAGCTGCGGCAGCAGGAAGTCAAGGAAATCGTTGTAATACTTCAGGAATGCCTCATCGGTAAGCGTAGCCATGGAATTGGTGCCCAGCAGAATATACACCTTTTTAGGCGCCGCGGCCAAGATCTCATCTATGGCGGCCACCTGCTGGCCGCTGATGTTTTCCACAAGGCCCTCCATGAACTGCTTGGGGCCCGCGCCCAGATAAGCGGCGTATTTCGCGTTGGGGATGCCGCTGGAATATTCCTGGAAGCCCCGCGTCAGCGAATCGCCGATGAACAGCGCATCGTCAAAGTAGCTCATATCCACACGGCCCGCCTCCGGCAGCGCCACCAGTGAAGCGGAAGGCTGCGTATACGAAGCGTCTGTTTGCTGTACAGGGCCAAGCACCGCTTCCCCTGTCTGCGCCACGCTGCCGTCTGCCTGAGAGGAAGCAGCCTGAGAAGCCGACAAAGCAGCCAAGCTGCTGGCCGCCGCGCGCTTAGCGGGCAGCTCTATGAGCGTGGTGATGACCCACGAAAGGCTCAGGATAACAACGGCCACACAGGCAAAGAACATACCGCCGCCTGGCGCGCGCCTGCGTTTGCGCGGCTTTGCGGCATAGTGGCGTCCGCCCGCAGCCTGCCCGCGGGGCGCTGTGTGTGCCGGAGCGGGCGCTGCGCGCCGCCGCTGGGCGCAAGCGTCATCCCGGGGGCGTGCCGCTTGAGGAGGACGCTGCTGTGCGCCCGAAGGGTGTCCGGCCGTGCTTTGGGCGGCCGGGCGCGCATTGCCGGGCTGCGCCGGACGCGGGATATGGATGATCTGCTCCTGAATGGCCCGGGCACGGGCGTCCACATCAGGGCGCGCCGCGCCGCGGCTCTTTTCCTGCATGTGCCGCTGCTCCATGTGCGCCCTCCTTTCCGGCTCATTTTTACGGATACCAAAAGTTCCCCAATATACAAAATATTATACCCTGTTTGTCCCCGTTGTTCAACCGTGATTCCTGCCACTTTTTAGGCGGCAGTGTGTGTTTTGTGTGAAAAAGCTGTAAACGCTGCAGATACAAAGAACAAAAAACGCCCCCGCCTCGTTTGAGAAGCGGGAGCGCCGGAAAACATGGGTTACGCCAGCTCAGCGAAATACTTGATGGTGCGGACCATCTGGCTGGTGTAGCTGTTCTCGTTGTCGTACCAAGACACGACCTGCACCTGATAGGTATCGTCGTCGAGCTTGGTGACCATCGTCTGCGTGGCGTCGAACAGGCTGCCGTAGCGGATGCCGATGACGTCGGAGGAGACGATCTCGTCGGTGTTGTAGCCGAAGCTCTCGGAGGAGGCTGCCTTCATAGCGGCGTTGATGCTCTCCTTCGTTACGTCCTTGCCCTTGACGACGGCCACCAGAATGGTGGTGGAGCCGGTGGGAACAGGCACGCGCTGGGCGGAGCCGATGAGCTTGCCGTTCAGCTCGGGGATGACCAGGCCGATGGCCTTGGCGGCACCGGTGCTGTTGGGCACGATGTTGGCGGCGCCGGCGCGGGCGCGGCGCAAATCGCCCTTGCGGTGCGGGCCGTCCAGGATCATCTGGTCACCGGTGTAGGCGTGAACGGTCGTCATAATGCCGCTCTGGATGGGATAGGCGTCGTTGAGGGCCTTGGCCATCGGCGCCAGGCAGTTGGTGGTGCAGGAAGCGGCGGAGATGATGGTGTCCTCAGCCGTCAGGGTGTTCTCATTCACGCTGTAAACGATGGTGGGCAGGTCGTTGCCGGCCGGAGCGGAAATGACGACCTTCTTGGCGCCCGCGTCGATGTGGGCCTGGGATTTGGCCTTGGAAGCGAAGAAGCCGGTGCACTCCAGCACAACGTCAACGCCGATCTTGCCCCAGGGGAGGTTCGCCGGGTCTTTCTCGGCCAGGATCTCGATCTTCTTGCCATCCACGGTGATGGAAGTCTCGTCGGACTCGACGGTGTGGCCCTCGTAACGGCCCTGCGCGGTGTCATATTTCAGCAGGTGGGCAAGCATTTTCGGGCTGGTGAGGTCGTTGATCGCGACGATCTCGTAACCCTCGGCGCCGAACATCTGGCGGAACGCCAGGCGGCCAATGCGGCCAAAGCCATTGATTGCAACTTTTACTGCCATATTAGTACATCCTCCTTATATTCAGGCACGGTGTGCGCCGCACCCTGCGGCGCTGTATTTTGCCCGTAAGACTATCACTTATTGTACCCCAAAAGCCGCCGGACTGCAAGAGTTTGATAAAAGTTTAACGCCGAAAACACGAACTTCTTACACTTTTGTAACAATCCATACATAGCGGCGTGCAAACTTCATACACTATGTGCAGTTTGACCCTGCGCGCCGCCTCCAGCTCCCTGTGGCGCGCATGCGGAAAGGAGGATTCCCATGGCCCCGACGCCAAACAGCGCACTTCTTGCGGCGCATCTGCGTGAGGATACAGCCGACCTTCTGGCCCTGCTGCCCGCGGCCCGCCGTGCGGCGGCGGGCGGCCCCGGCGGCGGCGAAGCCACGCTGGACGGCATCGCCCGCGCGGCCTACCGCACGCTGCGCACCGCCGAAAACCTGGCCGCTCACGCCGCGCTCTGCACCGCACCGCCCCACCCGCAGCCGGTGTGCGTTACAGCGCTGGCCGCGGCCTACGTCAGCGGCGCGGCGGGTGTGTGCCGCAGCGCGGTGTTCGTGCCCGAATGGCCCCGGGCGCCTCTGTGGGCCATGGGAGATGCGCGGCTGTTTGCCGCCGCACTGGGTAATTTGCTGGCCAACGCGGTGCAGTATGGCGGCGAGCGGCCCGCAATATCCGTGCGTGCGGCGCGGCGCGGGGAAACGCTGCTTCTAACTGTGGCCGACAACGGCCCGGGATGCGCGCCCTCCGCCGGGGACCGCGGCCTGGGCCTTGGGCTTGAGGTTGCACGGCGCTATGCCCGCGCCTACGGCGGCCGCCTGCTGGCAGGCAGCGCGCCGGAGCGCGGCGCTTGCTTTTCCCTGTGCCTGCCGCTGTGCCCGCCCGGTGCCGCCCCCAGCGTGCCCGACTATATGGCCGATCGCTTCAGTCCA
>UMGX01030341.1_pt1 | contig 14726 bp, 10 predicted proteins | sample 1965411 | NCBI WGS metagenome assembly UMGX01 (sample SAMEA4836086, study PRJEB28245) | human gut metagenome | biome: gut microbiome; material: fecal sample | place: Denmark | collected 2008 | reverse complement strand
AGTTTTTGACACAACCATATCTACAAGGCCACGAAGAAAATGATGGTGTGGAAAAAATAAACTTTCCGATAAGACCGCAAGGCCCGGGGCAGTGAAGCCTCAGGCCTTGCTTTTTTATATCGCTCACAGGTATCAAAGTGCACGCGCAAGCTCGCCGTAGCAGGTACCGCCACTGTTCTCAAGGAGATATTCGCGGCTTTTCTCCATGCCTGTCCGGTCGCCCCTGTGGCGCAGCGCCAGTGCGATACGGTACTGCACATCCAGCCGGTGCAGCGGTGCACGGCTGCTCTCAAAATCCTTTTGAAGCGCTCCCACATCTGCGTGCCTTCCCCGGGCAATATCCATGCAGAGCTGCAGATAGCCCAGCGTATGGCGCGCCTTTTGTACGAATTCCTTTTTGCAGCTCCTGTCTGCTGCAATGCGCCGCAGCTCGTCCATGGCTGTCTGCGCCCGATCCATCTCGCCCGCCGCCAGAAAGCAGGTAGCTTTGTTGCCGGCCACAAGACCCCGCATCTCCAGCGCCTTCTCCGGCGGCTGCACATCTTCCAGCACCGCCAGTGCCTGCTGCGGCTGACCGCCGTAGAGATATCCGTTGGCAATATGCACCAGCGTGGTGCAGCGGTTGGAAGCATCCATCCTTTTTTTCCGCAGGGGCAGCAGTGCCTGCAGGAAAGCCGACGGGTCGAGTGCTTCATACAGCAGCAGAAGGCGTTTCTGATACTCCCGCGCGGCCATGAGCCGGGCTATATACAATGCGATATTCACAGCGATAAAGGCGGCCAGCAGCGCGACGATTGCCCTGTTGAAGAGCGAGGCCGCACGGCCCGCCATATACAGCCAGGCAGAAATGCCTGCCGCTGCGCCCAAAACAGCGCCGCCCGTCCAGGCGACACACCTGCTTTTCGGAAATGCATTGATCATGTTTTCCTCCTCTGCATCAATACGGCCGCAGCCGTATACGTCCATACACAGGCAAATGCTCCACGCACCCCTCTCCCGGCAGCAACAGCACGCCGGAAAAACAGCGCAAGGCGGCGCCCGGACATCCCGGCCGCCGCTTTGCTGCAGCCACCGTTCTTCCGCCCCTGCCGGCAGAGCAGCGGGGCCGCACCGGCGACTCTTGCCTTTTTATGCCACCAAGCCGACCATCGTCAGCACAGCCAGCACCGCAAATGCTACGATACCGCCCAGAGCGTTGGTGGTGGTGAAGTATTTGAGGCCCTGCTTTGTATCAAAGCCATACAGGGAAGTGAAGATCCAAAAGCCGCTGTTATTCACATGCCAGCCCACCATGGAACCCGCACCAATGGCCAGAGCGGCCACCACCGGGCTCATGCCCAGCACGGGAACCAGTGCTGCCATAAGGCCAGCGGCCGTCATGGAGGCAGTCGTCATGGAACCACAGACCGTCATCAAAATGGCTGCCAGCAGGAACGGCACTAGGATCGCCGGGAAATTGGTGGCTGCAATAGCGTTGCCGATGGTCTGGATCGCCTCATTCTCGCGCAGGATACCACCCATGGCGCCACCCATAGCTGTGATGAGCAGAGCACTGATGGCGATGTTGAGCGCACGGCCGACCCAGTTGTTCATCACGATCTCAAACCAACTGCTCTTCTCGCTCACCTTGCAGCCGTTGCCGTCCACATTTGCCTTATCCACAACCTTCTTTTTGCGGCCGAATATAAGCATTCCCACAGCAATGATGCCGCAGAACAGCGCCAGAACCGTGTTGCCGAAAGTGTTGAAAAAGGTGTAGGCACCGCTTCCCTCGCTCACCAGCAGCTTGCCGATGGAACCAACAGCGATCATCACGGCAGGCAGCAGAAGAGGCAGGAAGGAAGCTGCCGCCTTTGGCGTATTCTCTTCCTTGATGAGCAAAGCGTCCACAGAGGATGTGTCCTCCACAGCCTCGATGCCCTCGGTGTAGGAAGCCAGCGGCTCGATGTACTCACATTTGGAATAGATCGGGGTAAGCACAAAATAGCACACTGCGAAGGAGATGACAGAGCACACGAGACCCCACAAAATCACAGTGCCGATGTCGGCGCCCAGCAACACAGATACCGCGAGGATACCGGGCGTGGGCGGCACAAGGCCGTGCGTCAGCGTCAGGCCCAGATTGACGAATGGCGCCACCTGTGTCATGCTCATTTTCTTGCGCTTGGCGAGGATGGCGGAGATGGGCGCGTTCAGAATAATGGCGATATCGCCGAACACAGGTATGCTCATGATGAAGCCGGTGAGCGCCGGAGCCAACTCAAGGCGTTTGCCCTTAAAAAGGCGGATGAAGAAGTTCACCATGCTGGTGGCGGCGCCGGTATCGCTGATGCCGGCGGCAATGACAGCGCCGAAGATGATCATGACGCCGATGCTGCCCAGCGTGGAACCAAAATAGCTGGTGATGGAACTGAAGGTGTCCACCAGGCTTTTGCCGGACGCTATTCCGCAGAACGTCGCTGTGATGAACAGCACCATCACAGGGTGCATCTTGAACTTCAAGGTCAGTACTGTGAGGATGATGATCGCAGCGATCAACATGAACACAAACGCTAAAGGTGACATAGTATTCCTCCTCGTTCAATTAAATTATACAGGACTGTATCGAACACCCGCCTTCTCTGCCAGGCGAGGTGCATCCACTGTTGACAGACGAAAAAGCCATCCTTTTCAAAGGCATCCGTTTTCGGCCAGCGCCGCGCGCGTCGTCTTATATGCATTGGGAATCACCCATTCGGGCGTCTTTGCCCAATATTCGGGCCGAAAGGTCTCCACAGAGACTATGCCGCTGTAACCTGCCGCCTTCAGCTCCTGCAGGAACGCGCCGGTATCCACCACGCCCCGGCCGCAGAAGCAGCGTTTGTCCTGGCCGCGCTGTGCCTCGGGCACATCGTCCGCGCTCATAAGGTGAACGGCGAATATCTTTTCCGGCTGCACGCTTCCAATGGCCGAAAAGTCGTTGCACCCACCGTTGAGAAAAATATTGTAGGAGTCGAACACAAAGCCCACATTTGGCCGGTCTACAGCGCGCACTACAGCGTCTGCCTGCCCGATGCTGCGGACGCTTGAGCGTTCAAAGCCGACGAGCTCAAAGCACAGGTTCATATCATATGGTTCCGCCCGCCGGGAAAGCTCCTTGAGGATACGCACACAATTCGAAAATGTGTCTTCCCAGCTGCCTGTATACGGGCCGCCTGCCGGGTCGCGCTGAAGCGGCGGCACAATGATAAAGTAATGGCTGCCGATGGCTCTCCCCACCTCACAACCAAGCCGGAACTCCTCCAAAAGCTCCTTTTGACGTGCTTCGTCGTCGCCCTCGCTCAAAAATTCCGGATACAGATAGAGCGCATTAAAGGCATGCGGCTTCAGCCGGCTCGTGCAAAAAAATGCCGCCAACTCCTCCACCGTATGGCGTTTGAGATAATCTGTCAGCATGTCAAGGCGGATCTCGATATAATCGAACCCGGCCTTTTCGCACAGCACGAGGTCCTGCTCCAGTGTAGAGCAATCCCTCGCACACGCCTCATTGTAAGAGATAAACATTTTCCCTGCCCCCTTATTTCAGCGGGAATTTAATGATGGCGTTATCCTTCGTGCTTCGGTAGATGGCTGTGAACAGCTCCACCGTGCGTCTGCCCTCTGTGGCGTCCACCAGCGGCTTTTTGCCACTCTGCACAGCCTCGAGGAAATCTTTGATCTGCTCGCGGTGATAGTAATACATGGAGTCCACACTGTTGAAGAAGTCGCTGTCCTCCTTTTTCCACACAGGCAGCATTTCCTCTTCGCCAGGCACCGTCCACAAATCATTTACAGGCGGTTCTGTTATAGACGTCATGCCCGCGATGAACATCGCGCCGCCATCGGTCTGCACACCTGCGGCCGCACCGTTCTCACCGAAAATGTGCACCCTGCCGTACAGCGCCGGGTTCTGGCTGTTACTCACAACGATATTGCCCACAGCGCCGCTCTTGAATTTAACCACAGCCACAGCCGTGTCCTCCACCTCGATATAAGGGTGGTTGAGGTTCTTCCAGACGCCGTATACTTCGTCCACCTCGCCCATGTACCACAGCAGCAGATCCAGCTGATGGGGCGCCTGGTTCACCAGCACGCCGCCTCCCTCGCCTTTCCACGTGCCGCGCCAGGGGTCGCTGTTATAATAAGCCTCGTCGCGCCAGCCCAGCATCGTCACCATTCCCAGCACGGGACGGCCCAGCTTCCCATCCTCGATGGCCTTGTGGATGCGCATGCAGGGGCGGTAAAAACGGCGCTGCACCATCGTGCCTACAGTGACATGATTACGCTTCTCCGCCGCGATGATGGCGTCGCAGTCCTCAAGGCTGGAAGCCAGAGGCTTTTCCACAAGCACATTGCAGCCGCAGTCCGCAGCCGCCACGGCCGGACTGGCATGCAGTGGGTGCGGAGTACAGATGCTCACCACATCCAGCCTCGCATCGCGGCACATTGTGGCCACATCCGTATACGCCTTCACACCATAGCGTGACGCAAAGGCCTCCGCACGCGCGCTGTCTGCATCACAGACAGCGACAAATTCGCTCTGGGGCAACTCCGCATAGACCTTGGCATGAAAATCGCCCACCTTTCCACACCCAATGATACCGGTTCTCAGCTTTTCCATGGGGCTTCATCACTCCTCATTTTCACTTCATGTAGCCGCCCTTCATCGGGCCGACCGCATGTTCGGAATAGATTTTCAAAACACCGCTCTGATACCGCAACGGCCTGGGCTGCCACGCGGCTCTACGCTCCTTCAGTATCCCGTCCATCTCCTCGGGCGTTTTCCGCTCGCCCCGCACACCCACTATGGCCAGCACCCGCGCAGGGATATCGATTTGGATAAGGTCCCCCTCCTCTACCAGCGCGATGGGACCGCCTTCGGCCGCCTCCGGCGAAACATGCCCGATAGCCGGGCCCTTGGACGCGCCGGAAAAACGGCCGTCTGTAATGAGAGCGATGGTCTTGCCCAGCTCCGGGTCGGAGGATATCGCCTCCGTGGTATAGAACATCTCCGGCATTCCGCTGCCCTTGGGGCCTTCATAGCGGATAAACACCGCATCTCCTGGCTTGATGTCGTGGGCGATGACGGCGGCAATGGCGTCCTCCTCGCAGTCGAAAGGGCGGGCGCGCAAAAGCGCCTTGTGCATCTCTACCGGCACGGCCGAATGCTTCACAACAGCCCCTTCGGGCGCCAGATTCCCGCGCAGAATGGCGATGGTCCCCTTATCTCCGATTGGGGCGTCAAACGGACGAATGATATCTTCTTTTTTGACCCCTGTCTTTTTAAGATATTCCGCGCATTTTTCGTAATAGCCGCCGGCCTTCAGCCCGTCCAGGTTCTCGCCCAGCGTTTTTCCAGTGACGGTCATCACATCGAGGTGGAGCAGGTGACGCACCTCTTCCATGATGGCGGGCACGCCGCCCGCATAATAGACATATTCTGACGGCCAGCGTCCGGCGGGGCGCACATCCAGCAGATAATGAGCACTCTTATGGATGCGCTCGAATGTGTCGGCATCGATCTCAATGCCGAATTCATGGGCGATGGCCGGAAGATGCAGGATGGCGTTTGTAGAGCCGGAAATTGCCGCGTGCACGATAATGGCGTTTTCAAAGCTCTCCCGCGTCACGATATCGCGGGCCGTCAAGCCGCGCTTTGCCAGCTCCACAGCCTGTGCGCCCGCTTTTCTGGCCACTTCCACAAGATCCGCGCTGGTGGCCGGCAAAAGCGCGCTGCCCGGCAGTGTAAGGCCCAGCGCCTCGCACATCACCTGCATCGTGCCCGCCGTGCCCATAAAGCTGCATGCACCGCAAGAGGGGCAGGCATGGTGCTTATAATAAGTGAGCTGCGCCTCACTGATCTCACCGCGCTGACACATGGCACTGTAGGCACCGATCTGCTCCAGTGTCAGCAGGTCCGGCCCGGCCTCCATAACGCCGCCTGTCACCACGACAGCTGGCAGGTCTGTTCGGCCGATCCCCATTAGAAGGCCCGGCAGCCCCTTGTCGCAGCTGGCGATGAATACCCCGGCATCGAAGGGAGTGGCGTTGTTGTGGATCTCCACCATATTGGCGATCATGTCGCGGCTGGCCAAAGAATAATTGATACCGTCATGGCCCTGTGCCATGCCGTCGCAGATATCCGTTGTGAAATAGCGCGCGGCCCGGCCGCCTGCGGCTGCCACACCTGCAGCCGCTGTATCCACAAATTTCAGCAGATGCGCGCTTCCCGGATGGCTGTCTCCAAAGGTGCTCTCGATAATGACCTTCGGTTTTTCTAAATCTTCCAGCTTCCAGCCCATCCCGAGGCGCAACGGGTCCATTTCAGGCGCCAGACGGCGCACCTCCTCGCTGTGATACATACGCACACCCTCTCCTTCTTGTTTCCATTCTCCATATCATTATCATTTATCAGACATCAGACGTCTTATGTTTCGCTTATAAATTAACAAATCTTCACCGGCAAGTCAAGGCTTTTTTCGAACTTTGTGGAAGACCACAAAGTTATACTTCATTTTTTATCGCTTTGCACGAAAACATTCAAAGGTCTTTTCTGAAAGAAACAGACAAACCGGGCCGCCGTTCTGCAGGCCTCTACCGATGCTTTGCCCCGATGAAAAGCGCCGCAGAATCTCGCTGGAGAACGCCCCTGCTCCTCTGCCGACCGGTACATGGCCCAAAAGCGCCAGAAAAAGCAAAGCCGATCCCTGTACGTGTATAAACGCACAGAGACCGGCCTCTTTTTTACTCTTGTTAAAGCACTGCGTCAGCTGTCGTCATCCGGCAGCGCCTCGATGCTTCGCCGATTGTCTTCCAGATGCACGCGCATCGCCTGCCGGGCAGCTTCGGAGTCGCGCGCGCGAATGGCATCCACAACAGCCTGATGAGTGCACAGCGACTGCATCTGCAGCGCACGCTTCGTGATATCGATAAAAAGAGGAATAGCCTGGCTCAGAATGGGGACCAAATTTGGCATGATCGCGTTGCGCGTACACGCCGCCCAAAGCGTATGCAGCTGCTGATCCAGCGCTCCATAATTTTCATTTCGGCGCACCTTTTCCTCAATGGCGTCGCACAGCGCCTGCATTCGAGCAATCTCTTCCTCTGTCGCCTTTTGTGCGGCCAGCGCAGCGATCTCTGGCTCGATCATAAGGCGCACCTCGCACAGATCGAGGCCCAGCCGCTTTTTGTCCGGCTGAAAACGCAGCCCCAGAGGATCCTGCACAAGGCCGGTCTGCTCGCACACAAACGTGCCGTTCCCTCGATGGACCTCCAGAATATTGCGGCTCACAAGCGCCTTCGTCGCCTCGCGCACTGTGCTACGTCCCACACCAAGGCGCTGCGCCAGCTCATACTCGCTGGGCAAGCGGTCGCCGGGCTTGAACTCCCCCAGGACGATAAGCTTCTCAATCTCCTCGGAGACGAGCTGAGGCAACGGCTTGCTCGTCTGCTTTACTTCAGTGAACACGCGGTCTCCTCCCACCTGTGACTATGGCAACCTGCGCACAGCAACACACAACGTGCGTGCCACAGCCGCAGCAATTCTAAAGCATTATACCACAGACTTCCCCTGCACGCAACGCTGTAAGCGCCTTCCGAGGCCTCAATATCTCTCCAGCTGAAGTTGATTCCCAGTACCTCGTCTATCTTGCGCTGCTCGTCCGGCTCAACCTTTCCGCGCGTCGCGCAGACGGCGCTTATCCAGCGCGCACCTGTTCCATCCGCACCACACTATTGCGGGACAGGCCGCCCGTACCCGCCTTGAACCCAATCTACGTGGGCAGATTCGTTTTGTCCTATTTAAAAATGGTGACAGCGATGCTCACGTCGCTGTAGCGGTTGCCCGCGTCGTTTTGCACAGCAAGTGTAGGTCGCACACCGCCTTGTTTACTTCCCATCACCGAGACTGAGCTCCGTGCAGAACACATCAGTGCGCTTTGCCTCTCTGTGTTCCCTGTTGCCCATAAAAAAACTCCCGGCTAAGAAACATATCGCCTTCGTCACGGATGTTTTCCCCTACAGTAAAAAGTTTTATTTTCCCTAATGTTTATTTCTGCATACAAAGTCTTACCATTGGGTAATACAGTTTCCGTGCGAACCATATCTCCATCTAACTGAGTAATCATATTATTAAGAATATCTCTCAATTGTCTGGTGGTTCTTCCGCGAGTACAAATTGCCGGTCAACGACCGGTTTGAGATCATCGCCCTACGCTATCTTTTGACGGTCAAGCGTTGGTCCACTCTTCCAGAACTGCGGCGGTACAGTTTTACTATTGGCTGTGTCTGCCATGAAATCTGCCGTCAACACCGAGAGGCGTAAGCAGAACTGGCATCGGCATCCACAGACAATCAGCTTGGACGCACCACACAAAGGTATATACGGCGCTCCGCTGCTTGAATGCCTGGCAGGCTGATTCATTGAAATATTGCAGATACTACACTTTGGGAGGGCCCTTATGGCCCTCCCTCTTTTTTTGAAATGATGAAATCATTCTGGTGGCAAGGCGTTCTCATTGCCTACGATGATTCACGACTTTTCAATGCTCGGGCCGTGACGAAACGCAAGCAATCGAATTCTGAGCCTCTTCAGTGAAGCCCGCCTTGCCTCACCTACGTCGTAAACCTGTTCGCTCGCTCAGATTCAAAAAGCTATACCCTCTGAGAGCCAAAGTTATGGCAGGTCTGTCATACAGCATATTTCCCTTCGCATCCGCATGATGGATCCGTCAAGCTTTTTTCCATCGTGCAGGACTCCCTTTTTGCCCATGACAAAAGAGTCCATCGCTGGCCGCTGCCGTGTAGCGCCAGTTGAACAGAGCTTTGAAACATGACGATTTGACCGAAGATGGGGGTTGAATGTTCCATCGAAGGCCGCTCGAGTTCTTCAAATGAGTACCGCGGCAGTTTCTGTGTCTCCGGCTGAGAATTCCGCAGCTTCCTCTGCCACCTGTAGAAGGTGGACAGCGGCTACGCCGTTCTCCGCGCACTATGCTTTGATTGCCTGTCCGCTGCGCTTCGCGCATGCCATGATATTGTACCATCGCTCTTCGCAAACTGCCAGTGCTCTCTTTTCCATCTTCTCTGGCTGCATGTATTTTTCAGAGTGCTCCCCAAATACATGCTCGGATTCTGTATTTCTATTCTCCCATGTTTATGTTTCTCTCGCAAGACCGTGGTTTCGTTGGGCGCTTACGATATAAGCTCAGAAAACTTTATCCTGCTGTCTTGTAATTATTAATTTGATGGAGCAACGTAGGACAGAGTTGCTTTCAAAATTATTTTCCCATATGAAAAAAACAGCCGGAGCAGGCCTCACAAAAACAGGTTGTCTGCTCCGGCTGTTTTCAGCCTCCATTTCCAACGTATTTCTCTATTTTGGCCAAAATGAGCCTTATGTCAGCTCGTCAGGCTTGGGAATCACCTTTAAAGCTTCATTCGTAGTTTCTCATGTTATCCCTGCATAGCAGCCCCTTCAGGATACGCCTGATGAGTCTTTTACCCCTTTACTGCACCCAATGTCAGGCCCTGAATGACATATTTTTGCAGCGTGAGGAAAATAATGATTGTAGGAATCAGCATGATGACGATGGCAGCAAATAGCCCGCCCCAGTTGGAAGTATACATCATGGAATCTTTCAACGCGTACATTCCAAGGGAGATCGTCCGCAAATTTTGCTTGGAGGCAAACACCAGTGCGAGCATATATTCATTCCAGATGCTCACAAAATTGAATACCGAGATGCAAATCAACCCCGGCTGCACCAACGGCAGCATAATGCGGGCAAACATGCGAAACTCGCCGCATCCGTCTATGATAGCCGATTCTTCCAACTCCTTAGGAAGCGTTCGAAAAAAACCTGTGAGTACGAACAAGCTGAAAGGGAAGTATAGCGCGATATAAATTAATATTAGACCTGTACGCGTATTCACCAGCCCCAAATTCAACAGCTGATCGTACAGGGGGATCAAAAGCAGCTGAGAGGGTACACTCATACTGAAGATAAGCAGGTTCAACAGTGCTTTGCGCCCTTTGAATTCATATCGTGTCAATGCAAAACTTGTCAGCGCTGAGATAACCGTACAGCCTAAAATAGATGCAAACACGATAACTACACTGTTCATGAAATAGCTGGACATCTTCATGGTGCTCCATGCGCTATGATAGTTTTCCAGTGTAGCTTTCGCAGGCATTGCCCAAGGAGTCTGGTAAATTTCGAGATTCGTCTTGAAAGAGCTCATCAACACCCATCCCAAAATACCAATGATAATCAGGGACCAAACACTCAAAATCACATAGGAAAAGATGTTTCTGCGTTTCTTTTTCATCTTTATCACCTCTTATGCGTTATATAGAACCTCGAATCAATACTGCAGATCCTCCCGGTCAAAAATTTTGCGGAATCCTCCCACAAACAACGCCACCATCAAAAACATTACCACTGCAATAGCGGAGCCATATCCCAACTTGAAAACGGGTACGTCCACGCCAAAAGCCATGGTGAACATATACGTTCCAAGGGTATTGAGCATGGTGCTCTTCCCCTTAAACATGGCCCAAATCAGCTCAAAGTATTTAATGGCGTTGATGATCCACAGCGAAATAGAGATCACCAGCACGTCTCGCAACAGAGGAAGCGTGATTTTGAAAAAGCACACCAAATCGGTAGCACCGTCGATAGACGCCGCTTCCTGATAAGTATTGGGTATTTTATCACAGCCTGACAGCAATAGAATCAAATAGAACCCCACAAAAGAGATACAAGACACAGCGATAATGCATACCATACCGCTCATGCGAGAGCCCAACCAAGGGATACACCATTCTCCCAAACCTATCGCTTCCAGCACCATATTCAAAAGGCCAAACTCCGGATTGAAGAAAAATACCCATAGCACGGCCAACGCGGCCTGAGAAATCATATTGGGAAAATAGAAAAAGTTGGAAAAAGCCTTGCGCCCCCGAAAACCAGGACGGGTAATTAGATATGTAAACAGCAGCGCAATAGAAAAAATCAGCACACCGCCCAGCAATAGAAATAGCATTGTGTTGCCCAATGCCTGAAGGAATGTCTTGTCATGCAGCAATGAAATAAAGTTATCCAGCCCGATAAAAACTTTTTCTGCTTTAAACCCATTCCATTCCGTGAAGCTGTAATAGAATGACTGAATAGCAGGGATAAAAAAGAAATATCCGTACATCAGCAATCCCGGAAGCAGAAACGTCGCAACGATCCACGGCTTTACCTTTCTGTTCATACAATCACTTCCCTAAATCAAAGTTTCGGATTCACAGCTAAACGCACCTTAAATCCGGGGGCGCCGTACACGCACTTGGCTCGTGCACGGCGCCAGATCAATCTTTATTGATAAAAAGCTGCCGTATCGGTATCCAACTGCGTGATAAAAGTCTCTGGTGTAATAGCACCGTTGATCAACTGAGTAGAGAGCGGCCCAAGCACATTGACGAACCAATCGCCATATTGCTGCAGATCCCCATAGTTACCGCTGATGCTGGTAGCGTTATTGACGATATTCTCAATCTGATCAAGTTCCTGGGTAGCTGGACCGCCTACCAAAGGCGAGGGATTTTTCAATGCCGTAAGCCCTTCCTGCACGCCCATAGAAGAAAATATCTTTAAGAAGTTGATGGCATTCTCTTTATTCTTTCCGTCTACCGTGATGCCCGCCGCATTGCTCCAGATTTCTTCATGCCAAGGAGAGACCGAATCCGGCAACTCCGGCAACGCGAACATTTTCATTTCCATTTCGGGAGGGGTCTGGCTGGCCATCTCCGTAGGAATCCATGCGCCGCAGAACAGCAATCCCGCTTTGCCTTGCGTGAACAACGCCTGCGCGGCCGGAAACACAGAACCTGCCGCTCCGTCTTGGAAATAACCATTCTCGCTGAATGTAGCCACATATTGCGCTGCTTTCAGAAAAGCAGGTTCGTCTGCAAAGGCTGCGTCCCCCTTAGCCGCTGCATGGATTTTTTCCATTGTCGTTAAGCGTTCGGCAAAGCGGATGAACCACCACTCATTATACAAATCGGTGGTACCATCCAATGTAACGGGGGCGATACCGTTCTCTTTTAAAGTTTCGCAGACATCCATCAGGTCATCCCAAGTATTCGGCACTTCCAGACCGAGCTCTCTGAACATCGCTGCATCATAGAAAAAGCCGTGCGTATACATACTCTCCGGAATGAAATAACTCACGCCGTTTATTTTCATGCTTTCCATCAGATTGGGTATAAAAGTTTCTCCCCATGTTTTGTCTTGGTCGTAAGCCGGTGTTGTGAGGGCTTCATCCAAAGGTTCAAACAGCCCCTCCTGCGCCAGAGGTGCCAAGACTCCAGTGTTCTGGATAATGATGTCAGGGAAATCATCAGCTTCCTTATCATTCAGCTTTGTCTGAAATTGAGAGGCGATCTCGCGGCCACAGAACACGATTTCCACCTCTACATCAGGATATTCAGCACTGTAAGCATCCACAATGGACTGCTCCCAAGTAGAAATCGGTTCGCCTTCATTCATGTACGACCAAATCACCAGCTTGTCTGTGCCCACAGGCTGTGCAGAAGACCCGCTTCCCTCTCCCGAAGCAGGTGCAGATGACGGCGTGGAGGACGTTCCTCCACCGCAACCCGCCAACAGCGTGACAATCATTGCGATTGCAAGGAAAAATGCGATCCGCTTTTTCATATCATGACCTCCATTTTTTATGATATATTTTCAATGGGTTTCCCCATTTGCGACTCTATCAAATCAGTTCTCAAGCTCCAATTCCCACAAATAAGAGGAACGGTCATTGTTATCGTTTTCGCCGGCATAAATCGTATTGGATCCGGCAAATATCATGTGATGAATTCGATCCGGCCGCAAGCCATCCTGCTCGCATACCACGTCTTGAGAAAACACCAGCTCTCTTTTTTCGGTATTATAAGCGAAAAGCTTAGTCTTATAGTGTTCACCGCAGATACCATAAAGCAGCCGATTTTCAGGATGAAAAGCCAGCGCGGGCAGCCTGCGGCTTTCAGGCGACGGGCAACACAGCAATTCGGCTTGTGCAGTAGCGGGATTAAGTCGGATCAGCGAGCCCGCGTCGGTGCCGATGTAGATCATGCCGTCCGGGCCCAGAATGGACGTATCCGGCTTGCTCTTATCGGCCGGGTCATCAGTGCGGGGAAGGCCGTGGTCAAAGAATGTCATCTCGTCCGTATCCGGCGAATAGCGGAACAGCCGAAGCGAATCCGGGCCAGTGCGGTACGAGAACGCCCGCAGGATTCCGTAAGTGCCCCACACGTTGCCGTCCTTATCAATGACGGGGTTATGCGCTTCGCAGAATTCCGCGGCGTTGCCGATATGGGCGATCACACGGCTCTTGCCCGTGTCGATGTCGTAGCGAAAGAATACCTCCGGTACTGCGCCAAACCCATAGATGATCCTGCGCTTGCGATCCAGCGCGATGGACTGGATATACGCCGGCGGGCACGGCCGTGCGAGAAACGTAAACTCCCCGGTGTTGATATCATATTTTACAAGGCGACCGCCCTTTGCAGTGAACTGCTTGTCGATATCATGGAACAGCGCAACACCGCCATACAGCGTATTGCCATCCAATTCCAGCGAGCGGTGAAACTTGGCGTCAAACGGCTCGCCCACCTTCTCGTAGCCGCAGGAGGTGATGGTTTTGGCCTTACGGTCAAATTTCCACAGCAGCTCAGCTGAAAAACTGCCGATGCCCAGATATACGGCGTCCGACGGCTGGTGATACGCCAGCGACGTAATGGAAATCCATTTTTTCTTGTATTGCGGATCGCGGACAAAATCGTCATACGTCCACCGATCCAGCACCTCGGATTTCCAGTTGTCGAATTTTTGGTCGTAAATTGCATAGTGGGAAACATTTTTCAGTTTCATGTTTCTTCGTCCTTTCTGCAGTTTAGTTTAAGCGGTTATCGATAACCTGCTTTCCATCCCGTATCACGCCTTGCACCTGCAGGCCGCTATCCAGCAGCAGCAGATCCGCCCGCTTGCCGACGGCGATGCTGCCAATCTCGGCGTCCATACCCAGCATACGCGCGGGCGTAAGCGCCGCCATGCGCACCGCAGCCGTCAGTTCAACGCCGGCACGCTGCACCATCGTGCGCACCAGCCGCGAGGTTGTGGCGATGCTACCTGCAAAGTTTTTGCCGTCCGGCATCACGGCCACGCCGCCCTTTATGCAAATGGGCCGGCGTCCCTCCTTATCATCGTACACAACGGTGCCCTCCGGCACGTCCGCCGCGCCGGCGCGGATGGAATCGGTAATCAGTGCAATGTGCTCTGGGCCTTTGATCTTATAGATCAGCCGCAGAAAATCCGGCGGCAGATGCACGCCGTCTGCAATGACCTCCACATCCATTTCATCGATGAGAAACGCGGCCTCCACCACACCGCCCTCCCGGTGCGGCCCGTTGCGGTGCAGCACCGAACAGCCGGAATACAAATGCGTTACGCTGTGAAACCCGCGTCCAAAAGCCTCGTACACCTGTGCGGTGGTGGCGTCGGAATGGCCGACGCTGGCCATAATGCCCTGCTTATGCAGACGCTCACCCAGCTCTAGCGCACCGGGAAGTTCACAGGCGATGGACCAGCGGCGCAAGCAGGGGGCCTGCTCCAGAATACGCTCGTATTCCGCCGCATCCGGCAGGCGGATGATCGTCT
>UMGX01012500.1_pt1 | contig 15698 bp, 14 predicted proteins | sample 1965411 | NCBI WGS metagenome assembly UMGX01 (sample SAMEA4836086, study PRJEB28245) | human gut metagenome | biome: gut microbiome; material: fecal sample | place: Denmark | collected 2008 | reverse complement strand
GAAGTGCTTCCCTGTCTGCCTCGGAAAAAACTGCAACGGTAGAGATACCCATTTCCTTGCAGGCGCGGATAATACGGACCGCGATCTCGCCGCGGTTTGCAATCAGAATTTTTGAAAACATAAATGCGTTTCCTCCATTCTGCAATAATTAATCTTTGATGCAGGCAAAGGAGAATTCGCCGGAGACACAGAGCTTTCCGCCGACGTATCCTTTTCCCTGTGCAAAATAAAATGGTTCCCGAACCTTTAACAGCTTGCACTCAATTTCCAGTTTATCTCCCGGGAGAACCTTGTTTTTGAATTTTACCTTGTCAAGGCTGGTGAAATATGGGGTGATTTTTCCTGCATTTTCCGATTTGCTTGCCAGCAGCACGCAGCAGGTCTGTGCCATCATCTCGCACAGTACAACACCCGGAACCACCGGATTTCCCGGAAAGTGACCTTTCAAAAACCACTCCTCGCCGGTGATGGTATAGGAGCCGCGGCACTTGGTTGGCTGACCCTGTTCATCTTTTTCATCCTCACAAAGCTCTGCTTCGTCTACCAGCAGCATATTGTCTCTGTGCGGAAGGATTTTCTTGATTTCTTCCTGTGTCATTATGTTTGCTCTCCTTCCGTTAAAAGATCTTAAACAGTGTCTGGGAATACTCAACAACCTGACCGCTCTGAACACAGATGTCCACGATTTCGCCGTCCTGTTCTGCGGTAATCTCATTCATCAGCTTCATTGCTTCGATGATGCACAGCACATCACCCTTCTTTACCTTGGAGCCAACCTGTACATAAGGCTGTGCATCCGGAGAAGGTGCTGCATAGAAGACACCGACCATCGGGGATTTGACCTCGGTGATATGGTTAAAGTCAATGGTTGTTCCCACTGCCTGTGGTTCTACAGCAGCTGGTTCAGCGGTTGGAGCAGATACTTCTGGTACTGGTGCTGTTACCGGAGCCTGAACTGCTACTGGCTGGACAGCAGGTGCAGGAGCAGCAGTGTTTCGTTCCATCGAAATATCCAGTGCACCTTCGGTCAGATGCAGGGAGGTGATCCCTGTCTCCTGCATGATCTTTGCAAGTTCCTTAATATCCTGAATGTTCATCGACTGCTTTCCCCCTAGTCTTTCAGTTTGCTGAATGCGATACATCCATTATGACCGCCAAATCCCAGAGAATCGGAAATTGCAAGTGTTACATCCGCTTTCACTGCCTGGTTTGGTACATAGTTTAAATCACAGTCTTCATCCGGCTGTTCATAGTGAATTGTTGGTGCAATAATTCCGGTTTTAAGTGTCATAACCGAAGCGATTGCCTCTACTGCACCTGCTGCACCCAGCATGTGACCTGTCATCGACTTGGTGGAGCTGATATAAGCTTTTCTTGCAGCTTCTTCACCCAGTCCCAGCTTGATTGCCAGTGTCTCGGATTTATCATTTAATGGGGTGCTGGTACCGTGCGCGTTGATATAGATGGTTTCTTTTGCAAGATCCTCAATGCCTGCTTCCTGCAAAGCCAGTTTAAATGCTCTGGATGCACCCTTTGCTTCTGGATGCGGTGCAGTAATGTGGTGAGCATCGCAGGTATTTCCATATCCCACCATTTCGGCATAAATGTGCGCACCTCTTGCTTTGGCATGCTCATATTCTTCCAGCACCAGAATACCGGCACCTTCACCCATAACAAATCCGCTTCTACGTTTGTCAAATGGTGTGCAGGCAGATTCCGGATCTTCGCAGGTAGTCAGTGCTTTGCAGTTTGCAAAACCTGCGATAGCAACCTCATTGATTGCAGCTTCTGCACCGCCGGAGATGATGGCATCAGCATATCCATGACAGATTGCATGGAAGGCTTCTCCGATTGCATGGGTGGAAGTTGCACATGCGGTAACAACTGGAAGATTTGGTCCCTGTGCATCAAAACGGATTGCGATGCTGCCACTTGCGATATTTCCAATCATCATCGGAACCAGGAATGGAGAAATATGTTTCGGGCCGCTTTGTGCAAATTTATTGCACTGTTCTGTAATGGTGTTAATACCACCGGTACCCGAACCGACATAAACGCCCAGACGTTCTGCATCGATATTTTCGCCGGATTTAAGTCCTGCATCTTCCATTGCCTGAACTGCTGCTGCCAGTGCATACTGAGCAAACAGATCTGTTTTTCTTACCTGAGATTTTTCAATATATTTAGTTGGCTCAAAGTCCTTAACTTCTGCCGCTACCTTTACCTTCTGTTCAGTGGTATCAAAACGGGTAATCATGCCGACACCGTTTTTTCCTTCTGTCAAATTGTTCCAGAAGCTTTCCAAATCATTTCCAACCGGCGAAATAACGCCCATACCGGTTACTACTACTCGTCTCATCTATGTCCCTCCTGTGTGGACTATCGTTTTCTTACATACTCAATCCGCCGTCAATGCACAGTACCTGACCGGTGATATAACCGGACTCTTCCCCTGCAAGGAAGGATACAGCTGCTGCAACATCGTCGACGAGCCCCATTTTCTTCATTGGAATCTGTTCCTGAACCGCTGCCTTTACCTTATCGGACAAAACTGCGGTCATGTCGGTCTGGATAAATCCCGGAGCAATTGCGTTGCAGGTAATTCCTCTGCCTGCAAGCTCCTTGGCAACCGACTTGGTCATGCCGATCAATCCTGCTTTTGCAGCGGCATAATTTGCCTGACCGGCATTTCCCATCACGCCCGAAATGGAACTGATGTTGATAATACGTCCCTTTCTGCGCTTCATAAAAGCGTGATAGGTATTCTTAATCATATAAAACGCACCATTTAAATTGGTGTCGATAACCTTCTGAAAATCTTCTTCCTTCATCGAAAGGACCAGAGCATCCCTTGTGATTCCTGCATTGTTGACCAGAACATCAATGCTGCCAAAGGTATCCATCACCTGTTTGACTGCATCCTTACACTGCTGTGGATCGGACACATCGAAGCAGACAGCCAAACTTTTTGCACCGTTTTCTTCAATCATGCGGCAGGTTTCCTCTGCAGCTTCCTTGTTTCCAGCATAGATAACCGCAACATCGCATCCATCCTTTGCAAGTCTGACTGCAATCGCTCTGCCAATTCCTCTGGAAGCTCCGGTGATCAGAGCTGTTTTTCTTTCTCCCATCTTCTATTCCTCCGATGTTTCTTTTCCCAAAGCACGAAGTGTTTCTTCCAGGGTCTCTTTATTTTCCACGCGGCAGACAGTAACATCCTTATTGATCTTCTTGACCAGTCCGCTGAGTGTTTTTCCCGGTCCTACCTCGATAAAGGTGGTAAAGCCTTCCTCCACCATATTTCGGATGGTTTTTTCCCAGAGAACCGGATGGGTTACCTGAGAAGTAAGGATTTCCTCACACTCATGCTGATCCTGTGGATAACATTCTGCTGTGATATTAGCATAAATCGGGAGCTTTGGAACGTTCAGATGATAATTACCGATTTCATGATGAAGTTCCTGCTGTGCGCTGTCCATAAATGGAGAATGGAATCCTCCGCTCACTGCAAGTGGAACGGCTTTTCCCTTATATTCCTTGACCCTGTTGCAGAACGCTTCCAGTTCCGGTTTTCCGCAGGCAGCAACCAGCTGACCAGGACAGTTATAGTTGACCGGATAAACCCTTACAAACTCCTGACAGATTTTTTCTACTGTTTCGTTGTCAAGCTTCAATACCGCTGCCATTCCTGTTGGATTCTTCTGTGCTGCATAATCCATTGCCCTTGCTCTGCGGCAAACAAAAGCAAAACCATCTTCCTCCGAAAAAGCTCCTGCAAAGGTCAATGCAGCGACCTCTCCCAGAGAAAATCCTGCAACTGCGTCCGCGTGAACTCCTGCTTCTTCCAAAGCTCTTGCGGCTGCAAGATCTACACAGTAAACGCACGGCTGTGTATTAATGGTCTGGGAAAGTTCCTCAACCGGCGCTGTAAAACACTGCTCAGAGGTGTTTTCCCGTACCTTGTCAGCTGCTTCAAATACCTTGGCAGCCGCCTTGGAGCACTCACAGAGATCTTTTCCCATTCCGGTATACTGTGCGCCCTGTCCTGCAAATAAAAATGCCGTTTTACCCATTGTTTTTCTTTTCCTCCTATTTGCAGAAACGGTTCGCCTGATTCAAAATTTCTTCTGCCTGTGCAAACATTTCTTCAATCATTTCCTGTGCGGTCTGTTCTTTATGTACCATTGCTGCGCACTGACCTGCCATGAAGCTTCCGTTTTTCTCGTCGCCTTCCTTAGCAGCCTTGCGCAGAGCGCCTGCACCCATCTTTTCCAGTTCCTCGTCGCTGATATTGGAATTGTATTCCTGTTTAAACAGTTCGCGGGTAAACTGGTTTTTCAGACAGCGTATCGGATGACCCAGACGTTTTCCGGTTGCAATGGTGTCGATATCCTTCGCTTTCAAAATCTTGTTTTTATAATTCTGATGTACGGTACATTCCTTTGCAACCAAAAAGCGTGTTCCGCACTGTACACCACAGGCACCCAACATCAATGCTGCTGCAATTCCTCTGCCGTCTGCAATACCGCCTGCTGCAAGAACTGGAATCTTAACTGCGTCGCAAACCTGTGGAACCAGGGTCATAGTGGTCAGTTCGCCGATATGTCCGCCGGATTCTCCGCCCTCTGCAGCAACTGCAGTAGCGCCGCTTCTTTCCACCAGTCTTGCCATTGCTGTGGATGCAACGACCGGAATTACCTTGATACCTGCTTCTACCCATTTCTTCATATATTTTCCAGGGTTACCTGCTCCGGTAACAACAACCGGAACTTTTTCTTCAACAACAAGGTCAGATACCTCGTCAGCAAATGGGCTCATCAGCATGATGTTGACACCAAATGGTTTATCCGTCATAGTTCTTACCTTGTGGATTTCCTCGCGGAGCCAGTCTGCATTTGCATTCATTGCTGCAATGATTCCGAGTCCGCCAGCATTGCTGACTGCTGCTGCCAGAGATGCGTCAGCAATCCATGCCATGCCTCCCTGAAAAATCGGGTATTTGATATTTAAAAGTTCGCAAAGTTCTGTTTTAATCATCGTTCATCGTTTCCTTTCTCATATTCTAGGCTGTGCAAAAGCCAGACGGCGAAGATATATTTTCTTCCGTTTCGCTTCTGTACAGCCTGTAGTTCGGGTTCCCGAAAACAATCGGGAACCCGGATTGGCAAAACTATTTAGTCTGTTCTTCGATTGCTTTTGCGATATCACCAACAGTTTTAATGTCTTCGCTCATTTCCATCTGAATGCCGAACTCATCTTCAAAGGTCATCATCAGATCAACGGTATCCAGGCTGTCCAGTTCCAGTTCTTCCAGAGTGGAATCTTCGTGAATTTCGTTTGCATCACATTCTTTGTATTCTGCCAGAATATCGATTACTTTCTCCAGTACCATAAATTGTTTCCTCCTGATTTAAAAAGAAAAATTGTTTTATATTTATCCTTGAGCGGATAATTACCATCTTAACACGCAGGCTCCGGTGGTCAGTCCCGCACCAAAGGCAGTCAGTACCAGAAGATCGCCTGCTTTAAACTTGCCTTCGGTGTTTGCTCTGTCCAAAACAATCGGAATGCTTGCAGCTGAGGTATTTCCCAGATTTTCAATGCCGGTTAAGCATTTTTCTCCAGAAACCTTTAACTTGTGAGCTGCAGCTTCTATGATTCTCAGATTTGCCTGATGCGGTACGATCCAGTCAACATCTTCCACCTTCACACCAGCCTGATCACATACCGTCTGAACATCTCGATACATCGATGAAACTGCAAATTTGTATACTTCTTTTCCGTTCATGGAAAGATAGCTCTGATTTTTTGGAAGCTTGTCAAACGGACTGTCTCCACCCACATGAGGGATATTGAGTACATCAACATTTCCATTTGCTGTCAGTTGAATAGCCATCAGGTTTTCTCCCTCACCCAAAACAACTGCTCCTGCTCCGTCGCCAAACAGTACACAGGTGGAACGATCGCTCCAGTCCATCATTCTGGTCATGCAGTCTCCTGCAAGTACCAGAACTTTTTTTACTTTCTTTCTTGCAAAATATCCCGCTGCCACATCCAGCGCATAGATAAATCCCGTACATGCTGCACTGATATCCATTGCCGGACAGCTCGCACCGATTTCTTTCTGGATAACACACGCCTGAGATGGTGTGATATAATCTCCGCGGATGGTTGCACACAAAATCAAATCCAGTTCCTGTGCTGTGATTCCTGCCCGTTCCAGTGCCTGATTGGCAGCCTGTGTCAGCAAATCTGTCAGCGTTTCATCGGTGCAGACGGCTCTTTCCCGGATTCCGGTTCTCTGGCTGATCCACTCATCGCTGGTATCCAGAAAGGTCGAAAGATCATCATTGGTCTTGCGGCATTTTGGAAGCGCACTCGCGGTTGAAAGTATTTTAAACATGCTATCGCCTCGTTTCGTTGTTGTTATCGGTCCAAAGGTTCGCCCAGCTGCTCTTTTAAAAACTGATCCAACTTCATGATTCCTTTATACAGAGCCTGCTGTTCCTCTTCGCTCATGTCCCGAATAATGCTACGCACCATCGACTCATGAAAGTACCGATGAACCGAGTCGATCTTCTTCCCCATACGGGTCAAAGAAACATAGACGATACGGGCATCCTCTTCACTTCGGATTTTTTCCACATATCCCTTTTTCATCAGCTTGTTGATTCCCACTGTAACCGATGGCAGGGTGATTCCCAGATCCTCCGCAATCTCCGAAATGGTTCTCTGTTTGTTTTTTCCTTTCCCCACCGATTCGATCAGGTGCATCTCATTGATGGTCAGATCAATTTTATCCGAGCGCTTTAAAATTGTCTCTTCCACCTTTAAAATGGAACGGTAGGTATCTACAATCACAGCATTAAGCTGCTCTTCAAACGGTTTCATGTCAGTTTTCCTTTCAGACTGATTTGCTTTATAAAAAGTAACATTTGTTATTTTTAATTAGATTGACAAACTAATTATAAGCATGGATTTCCCTCTTGTCAAGAAAAATTTGTCGAGACTGATTCTAAACAGCATCAAAAAAAGGTGCAGTAATCAACTGCACCCTTTTTCTTATCGGATAAAATTTGTCTTTTGAGCTGGTTCTTTTTCTGGGAAAGAAACCCCATTTTCGCGGCCCAGTTCAATACATTTTAACAGCCATGCCATATTATTTCCCAGCGTGCGCATGATCTGCAATCCTTCCTTGTCCTGGCGCACCTCATCTGGTGTATTGCCATGAACCATATTCCAGTAACGAGAGGAAACTACCGGCATGCCGGAGATGGTAAAGTACTTGTTCAGCTGGTCAAGCGATGCTGTGGAACCTGCTCTACGGCAGCTTACAACAGCAGCTCCAGGCTTTCCTTCAAAAATCGCGGATTTTCCGTAGAAGGTACGATCCAAAAAGGCGCTGATCTGACCGGATGCATTTGCATAATAAACCGGTGAACCAAAAATAAAGCCATCTGCCTGTTTTGCCTTTTCCACAAACTCGTTGACACCATCGTCAAACACACATTTTCCTGTTTTGAGACAAGATCCGCAAGCAATACATCCCGCAATCGGTTTTGTACCAATGTGGAATATCTCGGTTTCAATACCGTTCTTTTCCAAAGCTCCTGCTACTTCACAAAGTGCGGTATAGGTGCATCCCTGTGCGTGAGGACTTCCGTTTAACAACAGTACTTTCATTCCAAATTCCTTCTTTCCCTGTTTTCTTTGGTTTTTATGAAACAGTACAGTTTATTGTGTTTCAGATTTATTATACCTGTTTTTTGTAAATTTGTCATGAAAAAATAAAACTATCTTACTGCATTTGCCAATTAGCTAAGACATACATTTTGTTCTGCCCATAAGCTGCACTGATTTTTTCTTCTCGCTTCAGAAAGAAAAAATCCGGTTTAGACTAAATCTAAACCGGATTGTCTGATTTAAAAATGTTTTTAATACTCTGTTAGAAGCTGTGCGTGATTAGAAGCTCAGAGCAAAAGATTTACCAAATTCTTTTGCGTTTTCCAGATCTTCTTCGCTTGGAACAAAGGTAACTTTGAAACCATCTTCAAAAACATTCATCTTAAGACCCAACAGTCTTATCTGAATGTTTCCAACAGCTTCACCAGTCCATCCAAAGGAACCAAATACCAGAGCTGGTTTCTTTGCAGCGTTGATTGCATCGATGCCTGCCAGCAGATTCCATACCGGTGGAACTGCATCACGGTTGAGTGTTGGGCTTCCTACTGCGAATGCATCACATTCGTTGATGAGTGCATGCAGCTTGTCCATATCGTGCTCGATAATATCATAGGTTACACACTCTGCGTTTGGTTTTGCTTCCAGAATACCTTCTCGGATCTTTTCAGCCAGTTTTGCGGTATTTCCATAAGCGGAGGTATAGAATACAGGAATTACCGGAACTTCATGGACTACCGGTGCAGACCATGCTTCGTAGTTTGCAATAACCTCATCCATTCTGCCTGCTTTGGTCAGAACTGGACCATGGCTGGTGCAGATAAACTCCGGCTGTACCGGCAGAGCTTTGATCTTTTCCAAACCTTTGCGTACAAAGGAAGCAAATGGACCAAAGATTGCTCCGTAATACAGTTTGAGTGCTGCATCATATGCCTTTGGATATGCGATATTGGTATCAAAGGTATATGGTTCACAGTAATGACAACCCAGGAAGTCACAGGTAAACAGGGTCTTTGCATCCTCTACCCAGGTAAACATCGAATCTGGCCAATGCAGATTTGGTGCAAAGAAGAAGGTCAGAACTCTTCCACCCAGATCCAGTGTTTCTCCATCTTTTACTTTCTGAACATCCAGATCGCAGCGATTGGTGATGTTTTTCAGATACAAACTGCCTGCCTGAGAAGCAATGATTTTTGCTTTCGGCATCAGTTCCAAAAGTTTTGCCATCGAACCGGAGTGGTCTGGCTCATTATGATTCATGATGATGTAATCGATTTCTTCCAGAGGGCAAACCTCTTTGATATTTTCAAAGTACTGATGGAAAAATCCTTCATGACAGGTTTCGATCAGTGCGGTCTTTTCACTGCCCTTTACAACATAGGAATTGTATGTTGTACCGGAGTCAGTTTTCATTACAATATCAAACACCCTCATATTTGGGTTCTGGATTCCAACGGAATAAATTCCTTCTGTGATTTTAACAGCAGACATTTCACATCTTCCTTTCTAAATTTCTTTTCCTCATAATATTGTACCAAACAGGTATATCATTGTAAAGATACAAAACTGACAAATAAATATCAGTTTATAACGTTTTTCTGCGTCAATGCGTCGAGAAATTATCCTTTGAGCAGTACTTTTTTCAGATACTTTCCGGTGTAGGAGCCTTCGCATTCTGCAACCTGTTCCGGTGTACCGGTTGCGATGATTTCGCCGCCCCTGTCACCGCCTTCCGGTCCCAGATCTATGATATAATCGGCAGTTTTGATGACATCCAGATTATGCTCAATGACTACCACTGTATTTCCGCTGTCCACCAATGTCTGGAGCACTTCAATCAGCTTGTGGACATCTGCTGCATGCAGTCCGGTTGTTGGCTCATCCAGAATATAGATGGTCCGTCCGGTCGCGCGTTTGGAAAGTTCGGTTGCAAGCTTTACTCTCTGTGCCTCACCACCGGAAAGAGTTGTTGCAGACTGTCCCAGCTTTACATAGCCAAGTCCAACATCGCACAGGGTCTTCATCTTGCGTGCGATCTTCGGGATATTTTCGAAGAAAAGATATGCTTCCTCCGCTGTCATCTCCAAAACATCGCTGATATTTTTTCCCTTATATTTTACTTCCAGTGTCTCACGATTATAACGTTTTCCCTTGCAGACCTCACACGGAACATAGATGTCCGGCAAAAAGTGCATCTCGATCTGAAGGATTCCGTCGCCCTCACAGGCTTCACAGCGTCCGCCCTTCACATTAAAGGAAAATCTTCCGCTGTCGTATCCCCTCGTTTTTGCTTCATTTGTCTGTGCAAACAACTGACGAATATCGGTAAATACACCGGTATAGGTCGCAGGGTTGGAACGCGGGGTACGTCCAATTGGGCTCTGGCTGATTTCAATTACCTTGTCCAGCTCTTCCAGTCCTACAATCTCCTTGTGTTTTCCCGGACGCTCCCTTGCCTGGTTTAACGCTGCAGCCAGACCCTTATAGAGGATTTCGTTGATTAGCGACGATTTTCCCGAACCGGAAACGCCGGTAACTGCGGTAAAGGTTCCCAATGGAATAGAGACATTTACATTTTTGAGGTTGTTCTGAGCTGCTCCCTTGATGGTCAGTTTCTTTCCATTTCCTTCTCTGCGTTTTTCTGGGATTGGAATTTTCTTTCTGCCGCTCAGATACTGACCGGTAATCGAACGTTCGCATGCCATAATTTCATCGACTGGACCGGCACAAACAACTTCACCGCCGTGCACACCCGCACCTGGGCCGATGTCCACAATGTAGTCTGAAGCAAACATTGTGTCCTCATCATGCTCTACCACAATGACGGTATTACCCAGGTCGCGCAGATGACGCAGAGTGTCGATCAGCTTATCATTGTCCCGCTGATGCAATCCGATGCTCGGCTCATCCAGAATATACAGAACTCCCATGAGGGAAGAACCGATCTGGGTTGCAAGGCGGATACGCTGACTTTCTCCGCCCGACAAAGTTGCCGATGCTCTGGAGAGGGTCAGATAATCCAAACCAACATTTTTTAAAAATTCTAAGCGGGAACGAATTTCCTTGATGACCTGATGGGAGATCATCTCCTCTTTTTCGGTCAACTGAAGATTATTGAAAAAGTCGATCACCGCCGCTACCGATAGTCGGCAAAGCTGGCTGATATTCATTCCACCGATCAGAACGGACAAACTCTCCTTTTTCAGTCGGTCGCCATGACACTGCGGACAATCCACCGAGTTCATCCAGTTAGTAATTTCTTCCCTCATCCAGTTGGAAGAAGTCTCCCTAAAACGACGTTCGAGGTTGTTTGCCACTCCCTCAAACTCGGTGTAATAGGTGGATTTTACATCCTCAGTATCGCGCACCATCTTGATCTTTTCGCCTTTAGTTCCGTACAAAAGGATGTCCACAATCTCTTTTGGCAGGTCTTTGACCGGGGTATCCAAAGAGAAATGATAGTGGTCTGCAAGGCTCTGGAAATACAGCTGGGAGATTCCCCCTTCTGCATAGTACCATCCGCTTGCCTTGATTGCGCCTTCCCGAATGGACTTACTTTTATCCGGGATAACCAAGTCAGGGTCGATGCTCATAAAGGTACCTAAGCCAGTACATTTTTCACAGGCACCGAAAGGATTGTTAAACGAGAACATACGGGGGTTTAATTCCTCGATGCTGATGTTATGTTCCGGACAGGCATAATTTTGTGAGAACATCATCTCTTCCCCGTCCACAACATCCACAACAACCAATCCGCCGGTCAGCCCAATTGCTGTTTCCAGCGAGTCGGTCAGTCTGGACTGAATATCATCGCGCACAACCAAACGGTCCACTACAATTTCAATGTTGTGCTTTTTATTTTTGTCCAGCGTAATCTCTTCCGAAAGGTCGTACAGGTTTCCATCCACCCGAACACGAACATATCCGGATTTTTTAGCCCGTTCAAACTCTTTTTGGTGCATTCCCTTTTTGCCGCGGACAATTGGTGCCAGAATCTGGATTTTGGTTCGTTCCGGCAGTTCCATCACCTTGTCCACCATCTGGTCAACGGTCTGCTGGCGGATTTCTCTGCCGCAGACCGGACAGTGCGGAATACCAATTCGTGCGTACAAAAGACGCAGATAGTCATAAATTTCGGTTACCGTTCCAACAGTGGAACGAGGGTTTTTGGATGTTGTTTTCTGGTCGATTGAAATTGCCGGAGAAAGTCCGCTGATCTCATCGACATCCGGTTTTTCCATCATACCCAAAAACTGACGCGCATAGGAAGAAAGGCTCTCCATATAGCGACGCTGACCATCCGCATAGATGGTATCAAAAGCAAGGGAAGATTTTCCTGAACCAGAAAGTCCGGTAAAGACAATCAGCTTGTCTCTTGGAATTTCCAGATCGATATTTTTCAGGTTGTGTTCCCTTGCACCATGAATCGTGATTTTATCGTTCATTCTGTCCTCCCAAATATTGTTTTTCCTCTATCTGCACAAAGTTTCGTGCTGTGTTTCTTCCCAAAGAATCTCCCTGCACCATAAAAACAGCGCTTCAAAGGCTTCCTCCTGTTTGCAGGATATTCCTTCCCGCATCTTAATTCCAATCTGCAAAACTGTTTGATCCAGCCCACTCAGACAGGTCAAAAGTTCTGTTCTGTCCTGGAAATATTCTCCTGTGTTCAGCCAATGACGGTTTTGCAGCAGATAAAATGTCCCTTTATATAAAAATGGAAGTACTTCTTGCAGGGTGTCTGGTGCATGAATATAGCGATGGCAAAGCTCATGATATAAATTTCCTGCTCCAGTTTTCAGATAGTCCTGCACATCCTGTCTGGAGTATGCAGGTACCAGTTGGGAAAGTGTTCCATAATAATCTTTTGTTTCGTGCAAAAGCTGGCAGATTTCAAAACGGTTCCAGTTTTTCATCTCTTTTCTTCCGCAGATAAATCCACAGCTTTTGTTAAAGTTTCCCACACGTTTTAAAATCTCGCGGTATTCTGCCATTTTTTCGACAGTAAACTCTTCCAGAATGACCATAACATCAATATCGCTGCTCTCCCTTGCTTCTCCTCTGCGAAAGCTCCCCTGTAATCCAAGGTACACCAGCTCATCTCCAAAGGTATTGAGCAGTTCCTGTTTTATTGTCTGCATATAGATTTCGATATCAAAACCTTCCATTTTTTCACCTGCTTTCTGCCCTTTTATTTTCTGCTTCGTTTTCCGCTTTTATTTTTTTCGTCCGCTTCCTTCATGATCTTCAGGTTTGGATTTGCAGTATATTGTTCCTTGAGCTTTTTGATCTTATCCCGCAGGTAAGCAGCATGCTCAAATTCCAGAATCTGTGCCGCGCTCTTCATTTCGGCAGTCAGCTTTTCAATGGTAGCCCTCAGTTCCGTCTGGGTCATGCGCTTCTTACCTTTGCCCAACTTATCGGTATGCTCACGGGTGGAAATTTCCAAGATTTCCCGTACATCCTTCTTAATGGTCTGCGGAACAATTCCATGCTCCTCATTATATTTTAACTGAACTTCACGACGGCGGTAGGTCTCGCTGATTGCCCGTTCCATCGAGTCGGTCACTGAGTCCGCATACATGATAACCTTACCGTTTGCGTTTCTCGCTGCTCGACCAATAGTCTGAATCAGCGAAGTTTCACTTCTCAGGAAGCCTTCCTTATCTGCATCCAGAATTGCTACCAGTGAAACTTCCGGAATATCCAGACCTTCACGCAGCAGGTTAATGCCGACCAGGACATCAAATTCACCCAGACGAAGGTCACGGATAATTTCCATTCGCTCGATCGTGTCGATATCATGGTGCATGTACCGCACCTTGACCCCCATATTTTCAAAATATCCGGTTAGATCTTCCGCCATCTTTTTGGTCAGGGTAGTTACCAGCACGCGCTCACCCTTTTCCACGCGGGTATTGATTTCGGACAGCAGATCATCAATCTGTCCATCAACCGGACGAACGTCGATTTCCGGATCGACCAGTCCGGTCGGTCGGATGACCTGTTCCACAATACGTTTGCTCTTTTCCTTCTCGAAAGGTCCCGGGGTCGCACTGACAAAAATCACCTGATTGAGTTTGCTGTAAAACTCATCAAAGGTAAGTGGGCGGTTATCAAAGGCAGAAGGCAGTCGGAATCCATAATCCACCAGATTCTTCTTTCTTGCCTGATCCCCCGCATGCATTCCGCGAACCTGCGGCAAGGTAACATGGGACTCGTCCACGAACAACAGAAAATCATCCGGAAAATAGTCAAGCAAGGTATAAGGACAGCTGCCCGGAGCCCTGCCTGAAAGAACACGGGAATAGTTTTCGATTCCCTTACAGAAACCGATCTCGGTCAGCATCTCCATGTCATAGTTTGTACGCTCCATAATGCGCTGTGCTTCAATGAGCTTGTCGTTTGCCTTAAAGTAAGTAACTCTTTCTTCCATCTCATCCCGAATCTCGGTCAATGCCTTCTGCATCTTATCTCTTGGAACGATATAGTGAGATGCCGGATAGATCGCAACATGGGAAACCACATTTTTTACTTCTCCTGTGACCACATTGATTTCTGAAATACGATCGATCTCATCGCCGAAAAACTCAACGCGGATTGCTGTTTCACTTCCATAGGATGGAAAAATCTCCACTACATCCCCGCGCACACGGAATTTGTTTCGGATGAAATTGACATCATTGCGCTCATACTGCAGTTCGACCAGTTTTTTGGTCAGTTCATCGCGCTCCTTCTGCATTCCGGTACGCAGCGAGATTACCATGTTGCGGTAATCGATTGGGTCACCCAGCGAATAGATGCAGGAAACACTGGCAACGATGATAACATCCCTGCGTTCGGACAGTGCCGAAGTTGCCGAATGTCTGAGCTTCTCGATCTCATCATTGATTGCACTGTCCTTTTCGATATAGGTATCAGTATTTGCGATATAGGCCTCCGGCTGATAATAGTCGTAGTAGGAGACGAAGTATTCCACCGCGTTATTTGGAAAAAACGCCTTAAACTCCGAACAAAGCTGGGCTGCCAGCGTCTTGTTGTGTGCCAAAACCAAAGTTGGACGATTTACTTCTTTGATAATATTGGCCATAGTAAAAGTTTTACCCGAACCGGTAACACCCAGCAATGTCTGTTCCTTGTCTCCATGAAGAACACCCTCTGCCAACTGCTGGATTGCTTGCGGCTGGTCTCCAGTCGGCTGATAAGCCGATACCAGCTCAAATCCTTTTTCTTCCTGCATTTTCTTCCCTTCTTTCCCGTTTTTATTTTCGTGATTTCTTCTCTTATCTCCTATGATTTTAGCACTACGCAAACGTGAAGTCAATCGATATTTTCACTTTGCAAACAAAAGCAGTTCTCTTACCAAATCTCTTTTTTATTGTAGACTTTTTCTGTGCTATTTAAGCAAAAAAGGCAGCCAAAAGCTGCCTTTTTCACAATATCAATCAAATTAAAAATGGACGATTAATAAACTCTCCAGTAACGAACACCGTCACGGTAGGAATAGTAATGATAGTCGTCATAATAGTCGCCCAGATAGATGGTATCGGTTTCATATCCATCCTTGGAGATGGTCAGTTTATCATCCCAGTAACGGTTTGGACCTACATCAAAAGTATTGGTTCCTTTGGTTGTGGTACCAATCTTTTCTCCGTTCCAGCGTACTGTTGCACCAGAAACATCACAGTAAAAACGGACACTGCTTCCACGGTCATATACATTGCTGACACCAAGATCCGAATCGCTTCTTCTGTAATATCTGCCGTCATAATAGTAGTAACGGTCATAATCATAATTAGAGGAAACACTTTCAATCTTTGGTGGCTCTACATAAGATTTTACCCGATGGCTGAGCAGGCCTTTTACGCTGTTTTTATTTTTTGCATAAACAACTTCCACATCGCTGCCGCTGTTAGCTGTCAATTTTGCACCGTTCGAGCTCAGGTATGCTCTGCTGATTTCTCCATCTACTTTAATCTGAGCATTGCCATCCGAATAAAGTTCTTTGATATCAGCATCTT
>UMGX01018036.1_pt1 | contig 16107 bp, 10 predicted proteins | sample 1965411 | NCBI WGS metagenome assembly UMGX01 (sample SAMEA4836086, study PRJEB28245) | human gut metagenome | biome: gut microbiome; material: fecal sample | place: Denmark | collected 2008 | reverse complement strand
TTGCGCTTTTGTGCTTTGCAAAGGGGCCCGTGGCCGGTGTGGCGGTGCTGGCGTTTTTCTGTGCCGCGCTGGTGCGGCTGCCGGGCGCAGGGCGCGGCGGCATGCGCCTGCGCGCGGCCACGCTGGCCTGGGCGCTTATGCTGCTGGCCGGGTTCAGCGCGCTGTATGCGGCCTTTTTTTCGGCGGGCGCGGGCACCAGCATCCATTTCAGCGTGTTCGGCACGCTGGAAAAATCTTATTTCACCAATTTTATCGCCCTTATCCGGGCCAAATGGCCCGCGCTTTTGGGCGCGGCGGCGCCTGTGTTCATGCTGGCGCAGGCCGTGTGCTATGCGCCGGCTGCCATGCCGCTTGCACTTTTGGGCGGCGTGCGCGATGCTCTGCGCATCTTCCGCCTGCCGGGCGAAAGGCTGATGCTGTACGCCGGGCTGCTGGGCGGCTTTGCTGCGTTTTTCCTGTTCGACCACGAGGCCATGAGCCAGATGTATTTTGCCTTTTTGGGCCTTTTGTGTGCAGACGCGCTGGCGGTGCAGAGCCTGCCCGGCTTTTTGGCCTTTTGCGCGCGGCGCAAAAGGGCTGTGTCGCTGGCGTGCAGGGGCGCTGTGGCCGCGCTGGCGCTGGCGGGCCTTGCAACGGGGCTGTGCACCATGGCGCAGATGGTGCGCGAGACGGTGCCTGTAATGGCGCGCGCGGCGGCGGACGATTCGTGGGACCTCCCCCTGACAGCCGCCGAACAGCAGGCGATGGAATGGGTGCGGCAGAACGTGCCCGAAGCGGCGCTGCTGGTCACCAACCGTACGCACACGGGCAAGGCGCTGGAAGGACTTTCGAATGTGTATTCGGGCCTGAGCGGGCGGCGCTTTTATATGGAGAGCTTCAAGTATGCCAGGTCGAACCTGGGCGTGCCTGAGGAGGAGATTGCCCTGCGGGTGGACGAGATGAAGGCACTGTTCGGCCCTGGTATTGAGGCACGCGAGGCGGCGGCCTTTTGCCGTGAAAAGGGCATCAGCCATGTGGTGTATTCCGCGCAGGCGGCGCGCTATGGCTGGGACATCACCGAGCAGACGCAGCCCGGCATCTTTGGCGGCCCGTCTGCGCCCGAGGGGTTCGAAACCGTATATGAAAACGGCGATGTCACAATTTTCAAAGTAATGCAGTAACGGAGGAAATGCCATGAAGGTACTGGTGGTGGGCGGCGGCGGGCGCGAGCACGCCATTATCCGCAAATTGAAGGAGGCGAAGGCTGCGCCGCAGCTTTACTGTGCGCCGGGCAACGGCGGCATTGCGGCAGACGCCGTGTGCGTGCCCATAAAGGCCACGGACGTGCAGGCCATGGTGGAATGGGCCGTGCAGAACGCCATGGATTATGTGGTGGTGGCGCCGGACGACCCCCTTGCCCTCGGCATGGTGGATGCGCTGGCGGAAAAGGGCATCCCCGCGTTTGGGCCGGATAAGGCCGCGGCGCGCATCGAGGCCAGCAAGGTGTTCTCAAAGGATTTGATGAAAAAATACGGCATCCCCACCGCGAGCTACGAGGCGTTCAGCGACGCGGAAAGCGCAAGGGCATATATCCGCGCGCAGGGCAAATACCCGGTGGTGGTAAAGGCGGACGGCCTTGCCTTGGGCAAGGGCGTTCTCATCTGCGAGGACGAGGCGGCGGCCATGGCCGCTGTGAAAAGCATAATGGAGGACGGCGCCTTCGGCGCCTCCGGCAGCCGCGTGGTGGTGGAGGAATTCCTCACCGGGCCCGAGGTGTCTGTGCTGAGCTTTACAGACGGGCAGACGGTGGTGCCCATGGTGTCCAGTATGGATCACAAGCGCGCTCTGGACGGCGATAGGGGCCTGAACACGGGCGGCATGGGCACCATTGCCCCGAACCCCTGCTATACGCCTGAGCTGGCGCAGGCGTGCATGCGCACCATTTTCCAGCCCACCATCGAGGCCATGCGGGCCGAGGGCTGCCCGTTCAGGGGCTGTTTGTACTTTGGCCTGATGCTTACGCCGGACGGCCCGAAGGTGATAGAATACAACTGCCGCTTCGGCGACCCTGAGACGCAGGTGGTGCTGCCGCTGCTGGACGGCGACCTGCTGGAGATTATGCAGGCCACCACGAACGGCACGCTGGCTGGCGTGCCGGTGAAGTGGAAGGCCGCCAGCGCAGCCTGCGTGGTGCTGGCATCGGGCGGGTACCCGCAGAAATATGAGAGCGGAAAGCCCATCACAGGCCTTGTGAACGGCCAGCTGCCCGGCGGCGGGGCCACGGTGTTCCACGCGGGCACAAAGCTGGAGGACGGCGGCCTTGTTACGGCGGGCGGCCGCGTGCTGGGCGTGACGGCCGTGGCCGAAACGCTGCAGGCGGCGGTGAAGGCCGCCTACGCCGCAGCAGAGAACATTCATTTTGAGGGCATGCACATGCGCAGCGACATCGGCGCGCGGGCACTGGCCGCAGGAAAGGAAAGGAACTGAACCATGGCAGTACAGCGTATTTATGTGGAAAAGCGGCCCGAGCACGCAGTGGAGGCAAAGGGCCTTCTGGCAGAGTTCCGCGGCCTGCTGGGCGCAAAGGGCCTGACGGGCCTGCGCATTCTGAACCGCTATGATGTGGAGGGCATGGCGCCCGAGCAGTTCCGCGAGGCGGTGCCCGTGGTGTTTTCCGAGCCGCAGCTGGACGACGTGCATACAGCTATCCCTGAGGGCAGCTTTACGGTGTTCGCCACCGAATACCTGCCCGGCCAGTTCGACCAGCGCGCCGCCTCGGCGGCAGAGTGCGTGGGCCTTCTGTTCGGCGGCGAGCGCCCGGCTGTGGCCACGGCACGCGTGTTCCTGCTTTCGGGCAGCGTCAGCGCGGCCGAGCTTGCGGCCATCAAAAAATACGTCATCAACCCCGTGGAGGCGCGCGAGGCCTCGCTGGAGGAGAAGAAGACGCTGGCGGCGGAATACCCGGCGCCGGACCATGTCGCCACGCTGACGGGCTTCATCGGGCTGGACAAGCCCGCCCTGGCGGCCATGGTGCAGCAGTACGGCCTTGCCATGGACGCGGATGATGTTGCCTTCTGCCAGGCATATTTCAGAAAAGAGGGGCGCGACCCCACCATCACCGAGCTGCGCATGATAGACACCTATTGGTCCGACCACTGCCGCCACACCACGTTCGGCACCATTCTGGACGAGGTGGTGCCCGGCAGTGAAACGCTGGAAAAGGCGTATGCGCGCTACCTTGCCATGCGCAAAGAGGTGTATGCGGGCGGCAGGGAAAAGCCCATTTGCCTGATGGATATGGGCACCATGGGCGGCAGATACCTCAAAAAGAGGGGCGCCCTGAAGGGCCTGGACGAATCCGACGAGATAAATGCCTGCAGCGTGAAAATCAGTGTGGACAACAACGGAAAGCAGGAGCCTTGGCTGCTTTTGTTCAAAAATGAAACACACAACCACCCCACGGAGATAGAGCCCTTCGGCGGCGCAGCCACATGCATCGGCGGCGCCATCCGCGACCCTCTTGCAAACCGCGGCTATGTGTTCGGGGCCATGCGCGTCACCGGCGCGGCAGACCCGCTGAAGCCCGTGAGCGAGACGATGCCCGGCAAGCTGCCGCAGCGCAAGCTGGTGCAGACGGCGGCGGCGGGCTATTCCAGCTACGGCAACCAAATAGGCCTTGCCACCGGCGTGGTGGACGAAATATATCACCCCGGCTATGCGGCAAAGCGCATGGAGATAGGCGCCGTGCTGGGCGCCGTACCCGAAGAAAACGTGCGCCGGGAAGAGCCGGCGCCGGGCGATGTGGTCATCCTTCTGGGCGGGCGCACGGGCCGCGACGGCTGCGGCGGCGCCACAGGCTCCTCCAAGGCGCATAAGCTGGAGAGCCTTGAAACCTGCGGCGCCGAGGTGCAGAAGGGCAACGCGCCCATCGAGCGCAAGCTGCAGCGTCTGTTCCGCACAAAAGAGGCTACGCTGATGATAAAGCGCTGCAACGACTTTGGCGCGGGCGGCGTCTCTGTGGCGATTGGCGAGCTGGCGGACGGCCTTTCCATAGATTTGGACGCCGTGCCCAAGAAGTACGACGGGCTGGACGGCACAGAGCTTGCCATCTCGGAAAGCCAGGAGCGCATGGCCGTAGTGGTGGAGGCAAAGGACGCGGACGCCTTCATTGCCGCCGCCAGCAAAGAGAACCTCGAGGCCACAAGGGTGGCCCTCGTCACCGCCGAGCCGCGCCTTGTCATGCGCTGGAAGGGCCGCGTGGTGTGCGATATCGCGCGCGAATTCCTGAATTCGAACGGTGCGGAAAAGCATGCGCGGGCCGTGCTGGCTGCCCCGCAGCTGGCAAAGGCACAGGTGGCGGGCGCCACATTCAGCGAAAAAATGCACAGCCTTGTGGCCAGCCTGAATGTCTGCTCGAAAAAGGGCCTCGCAGAACGGTTCGATTCCACCATCGGCGCGGGCACGGTGCTGATGCCCTTCGGCGGGCGCCGCCAGCTCACGCCCATTCAGGCCATGGTAGATAAGCTCCCGGTCCTGCACGGCGAAACGCGCACCTGCGCGGGCATGGCGTGGGGCTATAACCCGTTCATCAGCGAAAAAAGCCCCTATCACGGCGCGTATCTGGCTGTGGCAGAAAGCATTTCGAAGCTGGTGGCCACCGGCCTGTGCGCCGAAAATGCCTATCTTACCTTCCAGGAGTATTTCCAGCGCCTTGGCGCGGATGCCGCCCGCTGGGGCCAGCCCGTGGCGGCGCTGCTGGGTGCGCTGGATGCGCAGGCCGATTTCGGCGTGGCCGCCATTGGCGGAAAGGATTCCATGTCCGGCACGTTTGAGAATATCGACGTGCCGCCCACCCTCGTCAGCTTCGCCGTGGCCGCGGGCGAAACGCAGGATATCGTCAGCCCGGAATTCAAGTTGCCCGGCTCGAAGGTAGTGCTGCTGCGCCCGGCCATGGCCGACGCGCTGCGCCCCGAGGCGGAAAGCCTGAAAGCCGTGTGGGCACAGGTGCAGGCGCTGATGCGCGAGGGCAGGGTGCTGGCGGCCTATACGCCCGGCATGGGCGGCGTGGCCGAGGCCCTGTTCAAAATGTGCGCGGGCAACAGCCTGGGCTTCCGTTTGGCGCCGGGCGTGGATGCAGACAGCCTGTTTGATTACGCCTACGGCAGCTTTGTGCTGGAGCTGGCAGGGGACGCCTCTGTGGGCACCCTGCTGGGCGAGACGACGAACGCGGGCGCATTGGAGGCGGCCGGCGAGACCGTGTCCATGGAAGAGCTTCTGCAAGCCTGGGAGGGCAAGCTGGAGCCTATCTTCCCCTACCATGCCCCGGCCCGGCAGGAGGAGGTTCCCTGCGTTGTATATAAGGCGGAAACGCGCGTTGCCCCGAAGGTGGGCGCCGCAAGGCCGCGTGTGCTCATCCCCGTGTTCCCGGGTACGAACTGCGAGTACGATTCCGCCCGCGCCATGGAGCGCGCGGGCGCACAGCCGGACGTGTTCGTCATCAACAACCTCACGCCCGCGCATGTGGCCGAGAGCGCAAAGGAGCTGGCAAAGCGCATCGGGGAAAGCCAGATGGTGTTCCTGCCGGGCGGCTTTTCCGGCGGCGACGAGCCGGAGGGCAGCGCCAAATTCATTGCGGCCTTCTTCCGCAACCCGGCCATCACCGAGGCGGTGCATGCGCTTTTGAAGCAGCGCGACGGCCTGATGCTGGGCATCTGCAACGGCTTCCAGGCGCTTGTGAAGCTGGGCCTTGTGCCCTTTGGCGAGATTGTAAAAACAGACGCCTCGTGCCCCACGCTTACGTTCAACGAAATTGGGCGGCACCAGTCCATGCTGGTGCGCACCCGTGTGGCCTCGAACAAATCGCCCTGGCTCCAGTTCTCACAGCCGGGCGATGTGCACACCATTGCCGTCAGCCACGGCGAGGGCCGCTTTGTGGCAAGCGGCGAAGTGCTGGCAAAGCTGCGCGAAAACGGGCAGATTGCCACCCAGTATGTAGACCTTGCAGGGGCGCCCACGCTGGACATGCGCTACAACCCCAACGGCAGCGTGTGGGCCATTGAGGGCATCACCAGCCCGGACGGCCGTGTGCTGGGCAAGATGGGCCATTCCGAGCGCTTCGGCAATGACCTTTACAAAAATGTGGACGGCAACAAAGACCAGCGCCTGTTCGAGGGCGGCGTGGCGTATTTTGCACTGTAAAGCGGCTGTTTTTCGCAGCCGCGCGGCCTGGACAAAATAAAATAAACAGAACAGCCCGCTTTCATGCAAGGCCTGCGGCAGTGCGTGAAAGCGGGCGGCCCGTCTTATGCGGCGGGCAAAGAAAAGCCTGCACGGGAAATGCGGAGGTGGATGCCCATGCAATGGGAAGAAAATAAGGCGCAGTGCTTTCTGCGGCGCTGTATGTGTGCCGCGTGCGCGCTGATGTTTGCCTTTTTTATCCTTGTTTTTCTGCTCAGTGCTCAGGGCCCGGCTTGGTGCCGGCTGGCTTGGACGGCGGCATTCGTCTGCCTGCTGGTTGGCGCAGCTTGGCTGTGCCAACACTTTGCCGCCTTTGTGGCAAAGTATTTTTTCCTGCTGACGGGCGGCGCCGCACTTGCATTTTTCGCGGCGGCTCTTGTATTTGCTGCCATGCTGCGCTTTGACCCCATTTATGATTTGGAGGCTATCTACCGCGGCGGCGAGGGCTGGGGCGTCTATGGCGAATTGATGCGTTTCACCTCGCAAACGTTCGACCCGAACTATTTTTACCGCTGGCACAACAACCTGGGCGGCGCGGCATTCCTGGCCGTATATTTCAAGCTGGTGCATGCGCTGGGCCGCCGGGATCTGTTTCTGGCAGCGGCAGGCCTGAATGCGTTTTTATCTGCCTTGTGCATCTTTGTCACTGCACAGGCCGGGCGCAGGCTGGGCGGGGAAACCGTGGGCGCCGTTGCGGCCCTCTGCCTTTTGCTCACGCCGCCCATGTGGTTTTCTGCCGCGGTATTCTATACGGATTTTCTCACCATTCTGTTCCCGGTGCTGGCCTTCTGGCTGTTTCTGCGCGGGCAGGGGCAGAAAACGCTGCGGGAAAGCGCCGTATGGTATCTGCTTGCCGGGCTGTCTGCAGGCCTTGGCGCGATGCTGAAGCCGACAGTGGGCATCGTGATAGTCGCCGTTATAGTGATTTTGCTTTTATGGCGCAGGCCCGGGCATGCAGCCGTGTTTGCACTGTGCGCGGTACTGTGCGTGTGCGTGTTTCGGCTGGCGCTGGACAGCGCCGTGTACCCCGCACAGCTTGATAAAACGACGGCGCGGCGGGTGAATACGCCCGTGCTGCACTGGGTGATGATGGGCATGCAGGGCGACGGCGGCTGGAACGCGGAGGACGATGGCTTTACCCAAAGCTTTGACGGCCCCGTGGAAAAACAGCGACAGGTGGCGGGCCGCCTGCGCCAGCGCCTTCAGGCCATGGATGGAGTGGATGCCCTGGCTCTGCTTCGCCGGAAGATGGAGAAATGCTTTTGTAATGGCACCTATGACCTTCATGCGTTTTTAGATGACCGGCCCCAAAATGATACGGCTTTGCACCATTTCCTGATGCCGGACAGCGCCGGATATGATAACTACCGCCATTTGTGCAACGGCGTGGAGATGGGCATATTCGCGCTTTCGCTTTTGGGCAGCGCGGCGCTGTGTGTGAAAAAACGGGTGGATTACCGGATGCTGGTGCCGCCGCTGTGCATATTGGGGATTGCCATGTTCCTGTGCCTGTGGGAGACGAACGCCCGCTATATCGTGAACTATCTGCCCATGCTGGCCCTGTGCGCGGCGCAGGGGATGCAGCAGGCGGCAGGGGCGGTGAACCGCTTTTTTGCGCGGCGGGCGGGTGAAACGCCTGCCGGCATATGAGGCCTTGGATGGCCGGTGCGCGGAAAGGCCGCGGTTTTGGCCGCGGTACAGTCAGAAAAAGGAGAAGAAGGCCATGAAGCGAAAAAGAAGTGCAAAGATATGGGCCGTGCTGGCCGAATGGGGCATCATTACGCTGGGCACAGCTATTGTGGCTGCGGCGGTGTTCTTTTTTCTTGTGCCAAGCAGATTGTCGGTGGGCAGTGTGTCCGGCCTTGCCATTGTGCTGGCCAATTTTATCCCGCTGCCTGTATCTGCCATCACCATGGCGCTGAACTTGCTGTTTCTGGTGCTGGGCTTTTTGTTGATTGGCGGTGAATTCGGCGCCAAAACGGTATACACTTCTATTCTGCTTCCGCTTTTGCTGGGTGTGCTGGAAAGGCTGTTTCCAAACAACGGCTCCATCATGGGCGACCAGTTTCTGGATATGCTGTGTTACACTATGCTGGTGAGCCTTGGCCTTGCGCTGCTGTTTGTGCGCAACGCCTCGTCCGGCGGGCTGGACATTGCTGCCAAAATATTGAACCGCTATTTTCACTTGGAGTTGGGCGCGGCTCTGGCGGCGTCGGGCATGGTGGTGGCGCTTTCCTCGGCGCTGGTGTACGACGCCAAAACCGTCGTGCTCAGTGTCATCGGCACATATCTGGGCGGCATTGTGCTGGACCATTTCATCTTTGGCATGAACACAAAGAAAAAGGTGTGCATCTTATCGAGCCGTATTGAGGAGATACGCCATTTTGTCATTGAAGAGCTGCACAGCGGCGCCACGCTGTACGAGGCTGTCGGTGCATATGACTATGCCCGGCGGCGTGAGCTTGCGGTGATTGTGAACAAGGCCGAATATGCAAGGCTGATGGGTTTTCTGGCGCAGGTGGATAAGGACGCCTTTGTGACGGTGTATACGGTGCACGAGATGTTCTACCGCCCGAAGCCGGTGCAGGGGCCCGGAAAAAAGGCTTGACAAGCCGCGAAAAGCTTGTATAATAATAGCCAAACAGAAAAAGACTGTGAAGAGAAGAGTACGCTTTCGCGAACTTTCCAAGAGAGCCCCGGCAGGTGAAAAGGGGTAAAGGGACGAAAGCCGAACATGGCCTCTGAGTTGCGCAGGCAAACCCCGCGGCAAGCCTGCGACGGGTGCACCCGTTACAGTGCCGCGCTGTAACTTTGTTTCATCTGCAAAGCGCAGCGGCAGAGGCGCGTCTCCGTAAGGGGCGTGTGAATTCAAGGTGGTACCGCGGTTAATTTATCGCCCTTGAAGCGAAAGCTTCAGGGGCGTTTTTGTTTGCCCAAAGGAAAGGAACGGGAAAAGCGTTGATAGACATTCAAAACCTCACAAAAGTGTTCGCAGACGGCAGCGCCCGCGTGGTGGCGCTGGAGGATGTGAGCCTGCGCGTGGAAAACGGCGAGGTGTTCGGCATCATCGGCATGTCCGGCGCAGGCAAATCCACCCTTCTGCGGTGCTTGTCTGTGCTGGAAAAGCCCACGCGGGGCCGCGTGCTGCTGGACGGCGAAGACCTTGCCGCCCTTTCGGGCGAGGCGCTGCGCCGCGCAAGGCGTAAAATGGGCGTCGTGTTTCAGGGCTATAACCTGCTGATGCAGAAAACAGTGGCCGAGAACGTGGCCTTTCCCCTGAAACTGGAAAAGGGGTACGACAGGCAGGATGCGGCCGCGCGCGTGCAGGAGCTTTTAAGCCTTGTGGGCCTTGCAGATAAGGCCGGGGCCTACCCGGCACAGCTTTCCGGCGGGCAGAAGCAGCGCGTGGCCATTGCCCGGGCGCTGGCCACAAACCCCGAAATGCTGCTGTGCGACGAGCCCACCAGCGCGCTGGACCCTCTTACCACCAAGGCCATGCTGGCGCTTTTGCAGGATATCAACCGCAAGCTGGGCGTTACCATTCTTATCATTACACACGAGCTTGCCGTGGTGCAGGCCATTTGCAGCCGCGTGGCCGTAATATCGGACGGCCGCGTGGCCGAAACCGGCGAAGTGGCGCAGGTGTTCGCTGCGCCGCGCTCTGCCGAGACAAAACGGTTGCTGGGAAGGGAGGGCTGAACAATGGAACAGTTCTTTTCGCAATACGGCCCACTTCTGGCCGAGGGCGTGTGGGAAAGCGTGTACATGACGCTGGCCACCACTGTGCTGGCCTATGTGCTGGGGCTGCCCATGGGCGTGCTGCTGACGGTGACAAAGCGCGGCGGCATTGCGGCGGCGCCGCGCTTCCACGCGGTGTTCGGCTGGGTGGTGAACATTCTGCGCAGCCTGCCGTTCCTCATTCTGATGTTTTTCGTCATTCCCTTTACGCGCCTTGTGGCGGGCACCAGCATCGGCCCCACGGCGGCGCTTGTGCCACTTACCATTTCGGCGTCCCCGTTCATTGCCCGCATGGTTGAGCAGAGCCTGGAGGAAATAGACGCGGGTGTGGTGGAGGCAGCCGAGTGCATGGGCGCGACAAAGTGGCAGGTGGTCACGCGCGTGCTGCTGGTGGAAAGCGTGCCCAGCCTGCTGCGCGGGCTTTCCATCAGCGTCATCACCATTTTGGGCTACACCGCCATCACCGGCGCGTTCGGTGCGGGCGGGCTTGGCAACCTGGCCTACCGCTTCGGCTACCAGCGCTACCAGAAGGACGTGATGTACGTGTGCATCCTTCTGCTTATTTTGCTGGTGTGCGCCGTTCAAATCATATTCGACCTCGCGGCCCGCAAAGCGGATAAACGCAACCGTTGAGCACAAAGCCGTTTGGAATAGAGAGGGAAAAGGAGAGTTTACCATGAAAAAATTTACCGCACTTTGCCTTGTTTTGTGCCTTGCGCTGGTGCTTGCCGCCTGTGGCGCGGCGCCCGCATCCTCCGCCGCCTCCGGCAGCGCCGGTTCTTTGGGGGCCGCCTCCGACGCGGAAGGAACCGTCACCCTGAAGGTGGGGGCCTCGCCCTCGCCGCACGCCGAGATTCTGGAGCATGCGGCCGATCTGCTGGCCGCCGAGGGCATTACGCTGGATATTGTGGAGTTTGACGATTATGTCATGCCCAACACCGCCCTGCAGGAGGGCTCGCTGGATGCGAACTATTTCCAGCACGAGCCGTATCTTTTGAACTTCAACGCCGAAAACGGCACCAACCTCGTGTCTGCCGGGGCCATCCATTACGAGCCGCTGGGCGTGTATGCGGGCAAATCTGACGACCTTGCCAATGTGCCGGACGGCGCGGTAATCGGCATCCCGGCCGACGCCACCAACGGCGGCCGCGCGCTGCTGCTTTTGCAGGAGTGCGGCGTGCTCACCCTGAAGGACGGCATCAGCATCGACACCTTCCGCGATGCAGAGGCGAACGCCGAAGCCATCAACTTTACTGAATACGACGGCATTGCGGAAAACCCGCACAATGTGAAGATAGAGGCGCTGGTGGCCGATATGCTGCCTGCCGCCCTGCCAGATTTGGATTTCGCTGTCATCAACGGCAACTATGCCCTTCCGGCCGGCATTTCAGACAAGCTTCTGGCGAACGAGGATGCCGGAGGCGAGGCACCCGGCGTGTTTGCCAATATCATTGCCGTGCGCGCCGGGGACGAGGCACGCGAGGATATTCAAAAGCTGGTGAGTGTGCTGAAAAGCGATGAAATGAAGGACTGGATTACTTCAAACTATGAAGGCAGCGTGCTGCCTGCGGCGTAACGCGCAGAAAGCGGCCTTTGCCGCTGCCCGCCGTGCGGGCAAGGTGCAGGGCCGTTTTGGCAAAGCCATAAAAAACGCCGGGTTTCATGTGCCTGGCTGAAGAAAGCAGGAGCTTTATGAAGAAAAAAACGTATTACATCACCACCCCCATCTATTACCCCAGCGACAAACTGCATATCGGCCACAGCTACACCACGGTGGCGTGCGACGCACTGGCGCGCTACAAGCGCATGCAGGGCTATGACGTAATGTTCCTCACAGGGACGGACGAGCACGGCCAGAAAATACAGGATAAGGCCGAGGCCAAAGGCGTGACGCCGCAGCAGTATGTGGACGGCATTGTGGCGGGCATCAAAGAGCTTTGGAAGCTGATGAATATTTCAAACGACCGCTTTGTGCGTACCACAGATGCTTACCACATGGAAAGCTGCCAGAAAATTTTCACCCGGCTTTACGAGCAGGGCGATATTTACAAGGGCTGTTACAAGGGCCATTACTGCAAGCCCTGTGAAAGCTTCTGGACAGACAGCCAGCTTGTGGACGGCAAATGTCCGGATTGCGGCCGTGAAGTATACGAGGCCGAGGAAGAGGCCTATTTCTTCAAAACCAGTAAGTATGCCGAAAGGCTTTTGAAGCTGTACGAGGACGTGCCGGATTTTATTCAGCCCGAAACGCGCAAAAACGAAATGATAGCCTTCATCAAACAGGGCCTGCAGGACACCTGCGTGTCCCGCACCACAGTGCCCTGGGGCATCCCCGTGCCGTTCGACACAAAGCACACCATGTATGTGTGGGTGGACGCGCTTTCGAACTATATCTCTGCGCTGGGCTACGGCAATGAGACGTATGACGATTACGAAAAGTTCTGGCCCGCGGATATCCACATGGTGGGCAAGGAAATTCTGCGCTTCCACACCATTTTGTGGCCCGCCATGCTGATGGCGCTGGGCCTGCCTTTGCCCAGGCGCGTGTTCGGCCACGGCTGGCTGCTTTTAGAGGGGGGCAAAATGTCCAAATCCAAAGGCAATGTGGTGGACCCTGTGGTGCTGTGCGGCCGCTACGGCACAGACGCCATCCGCTATTTCCTTCTGCGCGAGATACCGTTCGGCAACGATGGCGTGTTCTCGAACGAGGCGCTTATTGCGCGCATCAATTCCGATTTGGCAAACGACCTCGGCAACCTTTTGTCCCGCACGGTGGCCATGGTGGAAAAATATTTCGGAGGCACGCTGCCCGAGGCGCGGCAGGCCGGGGAGTTTGACGGCGAGCTCGCTCAGCTTGTGAACGCCATGCCCGCCGCCGTGACAAAATGCATGGACAGCCTGCAGCTTCCGCAGGCGCTGGCCGAGATATTCAGGGGCATCCAGCGCGCCAACAAATATATTGACGAAACCGCCCCGTGGGTGCTGGCGAAAGACGAGGCGAACCGCCCGCGCCTTGCCGCCGTATTGTATAACCTGTGTGAAACGCTGCGCTTCGCGGCCACGCTGCTGCAGCCCTTTATGCCGCAGACAGCGCCCAAAATAGCCGCCCAGCTTGGGCTGGATGCCGGCGCGCTCACCTATGACGCGCTGGGCGCCTTCGGCAGCCATGCCGCCTACACTGTGCACAAAGGCGAGGCGTTGTTCCCGCGAATTGATGCAGAAAAGGAACTGGAGGAACTGAGAATGGAAAAAGAGAAAAACAGCGCTGCAGCCGCCCCCGCCGCCCCGGCGCCTGCACCTGCCGCCAGTGAGGGCGAGCCCATTGAGCACCTGCCTGAGATAACCTTTGACGATTTCAGCAAAGTAGAGCTGCGCGTGGCAAGGGTGCTCACCTGTGAAAAGCTGCCCGAAAGCAAGAAGCTTTTGAAGTTCACCCTGTTTGACGGCGAGCGCGAGCGCACCATTCTCTCCGGCATTGCGAAATGGTACGATCCGGAAGATCTTATCGGCAAGAATGTGGCCATTGTGGCCAACCTTGCCCCGCGCCCCATGATGAAGGGCAAATATGTCAGCGAGGGCATGATTCTTTCTGCCGATATGCCGGACGGCGGCGCGAAGGTGACTATCTACCCCGATGATGTAAAGCCCGGCGCGGGCATCTGTTAACAGGAAAAGCACGGAAGGCGCAGGGCCGGGGTGAAAACGCACCCCTGCTGCGGCCCTGTGCGAAAAACGGCCAACGCATGTGGAAAATATCCCCATGGCGGCTTTCGGGCTTGCCATGGGGATATTTTTGCACCTGCGCCCGAAAGGCATGGCAAAGCCACCCAAACTCGCCGCAGGGAGGAAGGCCTGGCGGCGCGCCGGGATAGAAGCCGTCCTTCTTGCCCACAGAGGCACCTGATGCCGGAAATTTTCCGCCTGTGATGGCCCTGGCTTTTTATACGCGGAGGCCTTTTTCATCCGTCCAAAGGGGCGGTGCTGCGGAGAGAAAAACTTTCCGCCTGATGGGTGGGCTCTGCCCGGCCTCTGCCGGAGCGTGATTTTCTCTATACACAGAAAGAAAACACTGTATTTTTTTGCCCGTTTCCGCTATACTGGAACAAACGGAAGGAAGCGGAGCTTTATGATATTTGACACCCATGCGCACTATACCTCTCACCGCTTTGACAGTGACAGGCACGCCCTGCTGCAAAGCCTGCCCCAGAAGGATGTGACGGGCGTGGTGGATTGTGCGGTAGACTTTGCCACCTCGCGCGAAGAGCTGGCTTTAGCGGAAAAGTACCCTTATGTATATGCGGCGCTGGGCATCCACCCGGAGAGCATCATCGAGGAGGACGCCTCCACCCGCCTTGGGTTCGGCGGCGACTGGCGCGCAGAACTGCGGGCTATCCGCCCCTTATACGAGCACCCGAAGGCCGTGGCCGTGGGCGAGTGCGGGCTGGACTATCACTGGCCCATTCCCAAAGAGGAACAGCAGGCCCTGTTCGAAGCGGAAATCCGCTGCGCGCTGGAGCTGGAAAAGCCCATCATCGTGCATGACAGAGAGGCGCACGCAGACGTATATGCCCTTTTGAAAAGGTATGCGCCGAAGGGCGTTCTGCACTGCTATTCCGGCTCTGCCGGCGACGCCGTATGGCTGGCGCGGCAGGGCATGTATATCGGCTTTGGCGGCACGCTGACGTTCAAAAATGCGCGGAAAACGCGTGAGGCTGCCGCGGCGCTGCCCATGGAGGCCATTGTGCTGGAGACAGACTGCCCCTATATGGCCCCCGAGCCGCACCGCGGCCAGCGCAACGATTCCTCGCTTATTATCCATGTGGCCGAGGTGCTGGGGCAGGTGAAAGGCCTTCCCGTGCAGGAGGTGCTGCGCATCACAAACGAAAATGCAAAAAGGCTGTTTGGCATATGAAGCGGTTGAAAAAAATATTCTGCACGTCGGGCGGCACGCTGCGCTGTGGCTGGCTGCTGGCATTGGGCCTTTTGGTGACGGCGGGCGTTGTGCGCGCTGCGCAGAGTCTTGCCGCCCTCGCCGCGGGCGCCGCCCTTCTGCCGCTGGCGGCAGGCGGCATGGACGCCGCCCTTTTCACGGGCGCCGCGGCAGGTGCCGCGCGCTGGGCGGGCTGCGCGGCCATGGGCGCAGGCGCACTGCTTAGCTGGAACTTTTTCACAAAGCGCCCGCTGGCGGAAATGGGCCTTGGCCTTGGCCGCAGCTGCGCGCGCCGGTTTGGCCTGGGTGCGGCGCAGGGCGCCGCAGGCGCGCTGGCGGTATTCAGCGTGCTGGCAGCCGCAGGCGCGGTAAAAATAGAGGTGCTGGCGCCTGCCCTGCGCGCCGCTGCGGTGGAGCGCGTGTTGTTTTACGGTGCCCTTGCTCTGGCACATGGGCTTTTGTATCAGGGCTTTTGCCTGGGTGCGGCAAAGTGTCTAGGCGGCGCCTGGGGCGCTGTGGCCCTGCCGGCCCTGCTGTATGCGCTGGGGCAGGCGCAGGCGGGCACGCCGCTTTGGTGGCATATGAACAGCCTTCTGCTGGGCGGCACCTTCGCCGCCATGGCGCTGTATACCGGCGATATTTGGATGGCCGTGGGCGCGCACTGGCTGTGGAATGTGGTATGGGGCCCTGTGCTTGGCTTTGCAGCGGGCGGCCTGCGCGCGCCGGGGCTGTGGCAGGCGCAGTATACGGCGGCAAATATATGGAACGGCGGGGCGCTGGGGCCGGAGGGCGGCGCCGCCGTGACGCTGCTGGCCATGGCCTGGCTGGCGGCATGGCTCACCTGGGGTGCGGTCCGCGGCGAAAAACAGGAGGATGCAAGTGGCGCGTGAGGGCCGCTGCGCAGGCCGGACATGATTCATACAATGCCAATGGAGGCGCGCAGAGCCCAAACAGCCTGAGGCCGGCGGCAGCGGGTGCGGCGGGCTGCTGCAAAAGGCCGTTTTCGGCCCGAAGCGCTGCATGTCGCCCGGCAGCCCGAAAGCCAGGGCCGTGAGGTGCGGGCAGGTGAGAAGGGCCGCCCCTTGCAGCACTGGCGTTACGGGTTCTGCTGTAAAATAAAACGCCGTCCGGTGCATAAAGCCATAATCATCGCTCTAACAGCAGCTTTTTTATCTGAGGCTTCATGCCAGCGCCCCGCTTCGCTTGAGGCTGGAAGTGGAGGC
>UMGX01045194.1_pt1 | contig 16330 bp, 17 predicted proteins | sample 1965411 | NCBI WGS metagenome assembly UMGX01 (sample SAMEA4836086, study PRJEB28245) | human gut metagenome | biome: gut microbiome; material: fecal sample | place: Denmark | collected 2008 | reverse complement strand
ATTGTTCGAGTTCTTTTCTAAAAAAAGTAATTACGCACTTTTCGGGCAGGCACTTCTCCAAAAAATCTGTAGGTTTAATTATTGGATTCCTATTGGTATCGTATTCGCAAATAGGATACGTATGATGTATTAGCATACTATTCCTCCTAAAAAATCTATTATTGAGTTATTATATCACTAAGATGTGAAAAAATAAAGATACCGATAGCAAAATACGCAATACCGTCAATGGTCTCGATAAACAGTGCAAGCACTGCCATTGACGGTATTCCTTTATTTTGCTAATGAGCAGACAAGGGCGATAAGCCGAGAACTGGCTTACCGCCCCAATCCTTACTTACTATGCGTAGATTATCTCGCTATAGATGATTTCCCTAACTCTGGACTGTATTTCATTCATTCTCTGCACCCATAACATAGCATTATCCGCTTTCAGTTGTTCGGTTACATTTTCCTGCTCTGCAATCTGCTTTGTCAACAGGAGCAAGCGTTCCTGCGCCTGTCTGTCAATGTCGGCAAGGTAGGAGTTCAGTGTACCCTCAATCAGCATTGTAGTGTAAAGAAAGTGCTTATGCTCCTTCAAATACTGTTTGTGGCATTGCCCCCATAAGCCGATAGGCTGTGTTTCTTCTTCGGAAAGTATCAGACAAGGGATATAATAATCTCCCTGCAATTCATACCATAAACCGTTGCTTTCATCAAAAATGTACTTGTCCATATAATAAATCCTCCAGTATAATATATTCGCACATACGTCACAGTTCTCCGATTGCCACATTCTGTTATATCTTGTTATCAGATTTTCTTGCCCTTGTGTTTGCCCTTATCAGCTTCCAAGGGAAGAATAAACATAAGTGAAATCGTATAATAAGTTAAGGTGAGCATTTTGCGATAAACCCTTTATTTTCAAGGCTTTTGGAGGATTTTATTAAAACCCTGTGAGGGTTAATAACCACTTATAAAATTGTGGTTTTCAAATTGCGGTTTGTTGAATTGTCTATACGGTATCATAGTCACCTTGAAAACACAATCGGCACAGCGCTGTGCCGATTAACTGTTTTATGGACACCGCCCATTTACCAAGGCGTTTTTAATTTTTGGTTAATCTTTAGAAGGCTGAACCATCTTATAGTGTTCTTCTTGTTTTTCAAGTTCGGTCATTTCCCGGATGACACTCAATGAAAGGGGAACTGCAAGGATAAAGCTGAAAACGTCAGCGACCGGCTGGCTGAGCTGTACACCAAGCATATCAAACATTCCAGGCAAGGTCAGGATAGCCGGTACAAAGAACAAAAACTGTCGGCTCATGGCAAGCAGAGAGGCTTTGACTGTCTTGCCGATGGTTTGCAGCATCATGTTGCTGATGGTGATCCATCCAACCAGAGGGAAGGTCAGACACTGCAAACGAAGTGCCAGCGAGCCGTATTCGATAACCAGTGGGTCGGTGTGCAGGAAGAAGGTGATCAGCTGCTCGGAGAAAATCCATCCCGCAATAGCAGCGACCAGCAGAATGACGCTGGAAAGCTTGACGCAGAACCAAAAACCTTCCTTAACACGTTTAAACAGCTTGGCACCATAGTTAAATCCACACACCGGCTGGAAGCCCTGTCCAAAGCCGATGACGATGGAAGCGGCAAACTGTGAGATTCGGGTTACGATGGACATAGCCGCAATAGCAGCATCCCCGTAAGGACCAGCCATCAGGTTTAAACAGATGGTTGCAAAGCTTCCCAGACCCTGACGGCACAGGGAAGGGGTTCCACCTTTGACGATATTTTTGTAATACTTTAAGGATGGGCTGAAGTTACGAAGATTTAATCTCAGGTTACCACCGCGGAAAGTTCCGGCAATCAGCAGGCAGAAACTGATGAACTGGCTGATGATGGTGGCCAGAGCGGCGCCCGCAACACCCATGTCAAAGACAAAGATAAACAGAGGATCCAATCCAATGTTGATGACAGCACCCGAGGCAATTCCCACCATCGAATAAAAGGCACTGCCCTGAAAACGCATCTGGTTGTTGAGTACCAGCGAAGCGGTCATATAAGGGGCTCCGATCAGGATAATGCGCATATATTCCCGCGCATAAGGAAGGATGGTTTCGGTGGCGCCCATAATGTACAACAGAGGGTCACTAAACGAAAATCCAACGATCAGGATGCACAGTCCCAAAAGAAAGGCGGTGACAAAACCGGTTGCAGACATTTTGGATGCATCCTCGATATTTTGTGCACCAAGCTGACGGGAAATATAGTTTCCTGAGCCATGGCCGCAAAAAAAGCCGAACGCCTGAATGATCGTCATCAATGGAAAAACGACACCAACTGCCGCAGTAGCACTGGTGTTGATCTTTCCGACAAAGAAGGTGTCGGCCATGTTGTAGAAGGAGGTGACCAACATACTGATGATGGTTGGTACCGCCAATTGAGAGATGAGCTTTGGAATCGGTGTCTGTGTCATTCTCAAAAATTTTTGTTGTCTCTGTTCTTCTGCTCCCATTCTGTAAAAATTCCTCCCGTCTGTTCTAGCATTTTCTCTAAAAAGAACATCTTTTTTCTTTACTATTTTCCTATTATATATGAAAATAGCCCTTTGTGCAAGCAGTGTACTAAAGTAATTGCGGTCGCAACCATTGTTTTTTGAAAAATTTTGTAAAAACAGAAAAATTCCTGAAAATCGAACAGATTTCCAGGAATTTTATTTGGGATATTATTCTACAAAAGAGTGGCTCATGATATAAAATTCTTCCTGACTTGGCTGCCATTTTTTTTTGCATCGGTTCAAGGCTGTCATCATATTTTTGTGCCTCTTCTTCAGAAAGCTCCATGACAGGACTTTCATGATAGCTCCATTTTCTTCCATCAAGAGCACCGGGGACAAGCTCTTTTACCAGCATGGCAGCTGGATATTTTCCGTTTTCCAGACAGACATTGTGTTTTTTGCAGCACACAAAACCGCGGTTGACATAATTAGCAGGACTTCCAAAGATGACAATGGTATCATAGCCAAGTTGTTTTGCCTGTTCAAATGAGTGTTCTATCAGCATTTTTCCGTATCCCATCCGCTGATATTCCGGAAGGACACAGACAGGAGCAAAGGTAAGAATCTGTTTTTCATTTTTGTTTTGGTCGATTAATCTGGCTTTGATGTACATGATGTTTCCAATAATTTTTCCATCCAGTTCTGCTACAAAGTCCAGCTCGGGAATGAAGTCCTCGTGTTCCCGCATGATGTGAACCAGATAATGCTCGAAGCAGCCGGGCATATATTGATTATAAAACGCTTTTCGGGTCATATCCTCTACGATTTTATAATCTTGTGGCTTTTCATTGCGGATTGTTATCATGAAAGATCTTCCTTTCTGTGTTTGATATGGAAACCTAGTCCTGAGAGGAGAAGACAGGGTATTTATGTTTATCCTCTTCTGTAATATTTCGTATCACGCGGCAGGGATTTCCGGCAGCAACTACTCCGGAAGGAATGTCCCTGTTAACCACACTGCCGGCACCGATAATGCTGTTGTCACCGATGGTAACACCTGGGAGGACAGAGACATTGGCTCCAATCCAGACATGGTTTCCAATGCGAATCGGTTTTGCAAATTCCAGACCCTGACTGCGCTGTAAAGGATCGGTAGCGTGCCCTGCGGTGGAGATCACGCAGTTTGGAGCAAGAAAAACAGAGTCACCGATTTCCACTTTTGCAGCGTCTAAAATAGTACAGTTATGGTTGGTGTAAAAATTGCTCCCAACAGAGATGTTAAAGCCATAGTCGCAGTAAAATGGGGCAGTTACCACAATATCGCCTTTTATTTCACCGAAAATCTGATGCAGCAAACGCTGTTGCGCTTGCGTATCAGAAGGTTTACAGTGATTGAATTCGTAGCACAGATCAGCGCATCTGGTCCTTTTCTGAACAATTTCAGGATCAAAGTTAGCATCATACAGATACCCCGCCTGCGCTTTTTCCCATTCTGTCATAAAAGAGAATACCTCCTTTGGGGGATTATCCCATTATGAATATCATACCTCGAGCTTTTCTAAAAATGCACTGCAACCGCGCCAAATATCCTCGTAGGCGGTGTCAAAATCATCGGTATACCATGGGTCAGCAACCTCACGCCGTTCACCGCAATAAGAGAGTAGTAAAGAAACCTTGCCTTCCAGATCACTGCCGAAGATGCGCAGGGTATTTTGGATATTTAGGTTGTCCATGCACAGAAAATAGTCATAGCGGTCGTAGTCAATTCGTTTGAGCTGAACCGCATACTTTCCGGAACAGTCAATACCATGTTCCTTTAGTTTCCGCTTGGCAGAAGGGTAGACCGGATTGCCGATTTCCTCGGTGCTGGTGGCAGCGGAAGCAATTTCAAATTTATCAGCAAGCCCTTTTTCTATCACCATCTTTTTTAAGATAAACTCGCCCATTGGACTGCGGCAGATATTTCCATGACAGATAAAAAGCACTTTTATCATAATTTTTCCCTTTCATTTAATACCGTAATTTTCATGTTTTATTGTATCATGATGGTCGGGAAAAGAAAAGCAAAAGGAACTTATGAAACAGAAAAAAGACCTGTTCAATTTGAACAGGTCTTTTTAACAGGAGAATTACATGATTTTCTTAAACAGTTCTTTCAGATCTTCCACACTTGCATCCTTTGGATTTCCAGGAGCACATGCGTCAGCATGAGCGGACTCAGCCAGGAACTGAAGATCTTCTTCTTTGATTGCTTCCAGCTTGGTTGGGATACCAACATCGATGGAGAGCTGCTGAACAGCATCGATAGCTGCTTTTCTGTATTCTTCCACAGACATGGAGTCAACGCCTTTTACACCCATTGCACGGGCAATCTCGCGGTATTTTTCGCCAGTACATTCAGCATTGTATTCCATAACGATTGGGAGCATCATAGCGCATGCAACACCGTGAGGGGTATCGTATACAGCACCGAGAGTGTGTGCCATGGAATGAGCGATACCAAGACCTACGTTGGAGAAGCCCATACCAGCGATGTACTGTCCCAGAGCCATGCCGTCGCGTCCTTCTTTTTCGTTGGCAACAGCACCGCGCAGAGATTTGGAGATAATCTCGATTGCTTTGAGATGGAACATATCGGTCATTTCCCAAGCAGCTTTTGTGGTGTATCCCTCGATAGCATGAGTCAGAGCGTCCATACCGGTAGCAGCAGTCAAACCTTTTGGCATGGAGGACATCATGTCAGGGTCAACGATAGCAACAACAGGCATATCATGTGGGTCAACACAGACAAATTTTCTCTTTCTTTCCACATCGGTGATAACGTAGTTGATGGTTACTTCAGCTGCGGTACCTGCTGTGGTAGGAACAGCGATAATTGGAACACATGGGTTTTTGGTTGGAGCAACACCTTCCAGGCTTCTGACATCCTCAAATTCAGGATTTGCAACGATGATACCGATTGCTTTTGCTGTGTCCATCGAAGAACCGCCGCCAACAGCTACGATATAATCAGCGCCGGAAGCTTTGAATGCAGCAACACCGTTCTGTACATTTTCAATAGTTGGATTTGCTTTGATGTCGGAATAGATCTCGTATGTAAGGCCCTCGCTGTCCAGAACATCAGTTACTTTTTTGGTAACGCCAAATTTAATCAGGTCAGGGTCAGAGCAGATGAAAGCTTTCTGAAATGCTCTTGCTTTTGCTTCTGTTGCAATTTCTTTCACTGCACCTGCTCCATGATAGGAAGTTTCGTTGAGCATGATTCTGTTTTCCATGATGATCAATCCCCTTTTCAACTGATTATGTTGAAATGTTTTCAACTATTTCTTAATATTATTGTAACAATTTAACGGGAAAATAGAAAGTTACAAATGATAGAGATTGTCACATTTTGAAAGATTTAAAGCAAATTCAGCTCACGAAAGGTTTGTTCCAGCTGGGGAGGCATGGCATCGACCAGCAATCCAGCCATTTCTTCGGGTGTAGATGGAATCTGTCCGAGCACCCACTGAACTGTCATGTAAATGGAGGCATGACAGTACATCTCCAAAAGAAGGCGGAGATGCTTGGGAACTGCTGCATGAGTGCGGCTTTCAATTCGTTCGGTGTAAAAAGCAAGAATCAGTTCAAAATCGTGGTCGCGCAGGTTGTTCTGATCGTTGTTTTTAAACGCAGCCTTAAAAAATATTTTTTCCTGCTCAATATAACGGAACTTATTAATCAATCCTTCGGGAATAGTACTGCCTTCGCCCATGTGTTCAAAGGATTCCAGAAGAATCCGATCAAAATACCAGTTGACAAGATCATATTTGTCCTTAAAATTCCGGTAGAAAGTTTGACGTGTTGTACCACATTGTTGAACGACCTGGCTGACGGTGATTTTTTCCAGAGAAGTTTTCTGCATGCAGATTTTCATTGCCTGTGCCAGCTTGTATTTCATACTGTCAGAGTGTTTTTTGGAGTCGTTTTGCAGGTAAGCGGCAGGACGGTCAAAGAAATCGTTTTTCATGTCATCTTCACCTTCTTTTTGAGATGTGCAGAATAGTTTAAAATTAGCGCTTGTACGATGTGTAAAAATGCTCCGGCAGATACCTTGATTGTACCATACCGGAGCACTCTTTTTCCATCCCGTTTTACGGATTGATTCGATTTTATTTACAGGGAGATAACGCCCTTTTCCAGCATCGACTGAGCTGCCAGCATGATGCCAACCTTACCTGTCTGCCAGGTAAGTCCACCCTGCATCCATACTGCGAATGGCTCACGCAGTGGAGCGTCTGCAGAAAGCTCAATGGAAGCACCGTTTGTAAATGCACCTGCTGCCATAATAACCTTGCTGTCATAGCCCGGCATATCCCATGGTTCCGGTGTAACGTAAGAGTCGACCGGAGCACCTTTCTGTACACCTTCACAGAAAGCAATCAGAGCTTTTGGTTCTCTTAAGCAGATTGCCTGAATGATGTCTGCACGCTTTTCGTCGCTCTTTGGGGTTACCTGATAGCCCAGAAGTTCGCACAGAGAAGCGGCGAAGACCGCTGTTTTAACTGCGGAAGCAACGACACTTGGGGAGAAGAACAGACCCATGAACAGAGCTCTGGTGTTGCCCAGAGTGCAGCCAACCTCTTTGCCGACACCCGGAGCGCTCAGTCTCTGAGCACACATATCGACATATTTTGCCTTGCCTGCGATATAACCGCCGGTTGGAGCGATACCGCCGCCCGGATTTTTGATCAGCGAGCCAATGATAAGGTCAGCGCCGACCTGAGTTGGTTCCTTTTCCTGTACAAACTCACCGTAGCAGTTGTCCACCATGATAATGGCATCCGGATTGGTCTGACGAACCAGCTTCACCATCTTTTCGATGTCCTCAACAAACAGGGAAGGGCGCAGCGAGTAGCCGCGGGAACGCTGGATATAGGCAACTTTTGCTCCCTTTACTGCTTCCGGAATGGCGTCGTAGTTTACGCCTCCGTCTGGAAGCAAGTCAATCTGTTCGTAGCTGATGCCGAAATCTTTTAAAGAGCCGGAAGTTCCTTCCTTCAGACCGATAACACCGTGCAGGGTGTCGTACGGTGTTCCGGTCAGGCAGACCATGCGATCACCCGGACGCAGTACACCAAACAGAGCAACGGTCAGTGCATGGGTGCCGGACATGAAGTTGTAGCGGATGAGAGCATCCTCGCAGCAAAAGATTTCAGCGAGGACTTCATCCAGAACTTCTCTGCCGCGATCGCCGTAACCATAGCCGGTGGATGGAGTGAAGTGAGATTCACTTACACCGTGCTTGATGAAAGCGGACAGAACCTTTTCACTGTTGTACTGTGCAATGCGGTCAATCTCCTGAAAGCTTGGAAGAGCCTTCTGTTCTGCTTTGTCACACAGAGCTTTAAGCTTTGGATCGATGTTAAAAAAACTCATGGGTCGATAATCTCCTTATAATTTTATTCATGATACAATGTCGGCGTATCCAGCAGGATACGCGGTGTCCCAATATGAGACTTTCTGAAAGCCAAGGTGGCTGTAATATTGTTCCAGCTGCGTCTCAGCACAGTCGAGTACAGGGGTTTTACCCTGAAGGTAGGCTTCCATACAAAGACGTGTTACCATCTTTCGGGCATAACCTTTGCCTCGGTGTTCAGGCAGGGTACAGATGTTAAAGATCAGTCCATAATCTCCTTCATCGGGCAGGAGAATAGCTCCAACACATACCGGAGCTCCGTCTTCTCCCGGAATCTCGAAAAATTTTGCACCGCCCCGCTTGGAAAACAGCATCCTTGCGGTGTATTCATCGCGGCTCACCCGTTTGAGCATTTCCGGTTTTGCGCTGGCAAGGATGTCGTAGATGGAAAACAGGCTGGTGCTTTCCTGAACACTGTCTTCCTCCATCGCTTCGGGCAGGCGGGTGCTGATCATCCTTGGAAAAGGGATACTCTGATTTGGATGGGGCAGTTTACAGGCAGGGGAGTGGAAACGCTCCTGATATTGTGCAATCATCTGACTGTCGGCGATCAGTTTGGATTTTGGCGCCTGCATGGACAGAAAGGAGTACAGTTCCTCCCAGCGTTGTTTGGAATGTGGTTTTCCGACAATATGGAAGGTTTGTCCCAGACGGCACAGGACGTACTGTACATTTTTGTTCTGGGCATCGGAAGTCCCCATCCAGATATCACAGTACTGCCAATCAGCATTGTAAACATCAGCACATTTGGACTGGAATGCCGAGAGGATGGTTGTCCCGTCCCACGCATCTTTTTTACAGAGCCGGACGAGGGCAGATTGATCTTCGATGGTGGCAAGACGGATCATAGTTTTCCCTCCCTTTATAGTAGAGTAATTTAGTTTGCCGGAATGGGAAGTTCCGACCAATAACCGCAGGTGTAAAACCCAAAGCGGCTGTAATACCATTCCAGCTGTTCAGAATCACAGTCCAGAACCGGTGTCTTTTGGGCAGCAAGAGCTTCTTTACACAGTCGGGAAACGACCTGTGCTGCATAACCATGCCCTCGTTCATAAGGCATAGTATAGATGTCGGTAATCAAAGCACAGGGAAGTTCCTCAAAAAGAATCATGATTCCCTGAGAGACAGGCTTTTCATTCTTTCGAAGTTCAAACACCTGATTGTTACTCAAAACAGAAAAGTTCATGACACGAATGCTTTCTTCTCTGCTGACGTGAGCGGCAAATCCCGGACTTTGTGCAGCACGCACATCGTAGGATTCTCCAAAATCAGTGCAGATTCCTACCTCATCCATACCTGATACCAAAACAGGATTTTCACAAACCATGCGGACATATTTGGAAAGTGGCTGCTGCATGGGAAAAATGCGGGAATACTCCTCTAAAACAGAATATTCTGCGGTCAGGCAACCCTGCGGGAGAGTTATCAGAAATTCATGCAGCTCCTGCCAGGACTTTGACGAAGCTGGTTTTCCAATAAGTCTATAAAGAGCAGCATGGCGGCAGAGAAGATAGCAGGGAATTTCCAGATTGCTGTCTTCAAATCCCATCCAGATATCACAGTATCCCCAGGTGTCACCACTTTTTTGTTTTGCCGTGAAATCGGACCACACAGCAGTTCCATCCCAGGCATCTGTTTGGCAGAGAGATAGAACGGAGGCAGAATCATTTTCTTGTACAGGACGAATGATGGGAGGTTCCTCCTTTCTTGAAGTTGAGGCAGCAAAGCCGAACAGAAGTTTTTGGTAGTTGAAAACTTGTTTTCAACTTACTTTTCTACAAAAAGTTTGCTGGGGGTTGGGGCGAGCAGCCCCAACATAACACCTCAAACATATAAAATTGATGGAGGCATAGTCCTTGTTCGAGGCTGTCGCACGTCAGTTTACATCTGAACGCATCTGTGCAGATGTAAACCAGAGCTAGTTCCAGTCGTCAAAAATCATCCACCGGATAATTTTTGAGATTGACTACTACCATTAATCGGTTCTTGGAACCCTTTTCTCTTGCAAGAAGGGGCGCAGATGTGCAAAGCACTTCTGCCAACTTCCTCAAATGCGCCTGACGATAAAAGGTTTTTCACACTCTGTGGAGTGCGCCCAAAGGCTCTGCCTTTGGAAACCGCCACCTTTTGGAAAAGGTGGACGAAAACTTCTATTTTTATGGCAGCCTACCTATATTTGTGCAAAGCGCTCCACCATAGCAGTAAGCAGTTTTGCAGAAGGTTCCAGATCCTTTGGATTAAATACGGACGATGGGGAGTGGATGTAGCGGGTCGGTACCGCAACAGCCAAGGTGCGGCATCCGGAAGCGGCCTTACCCATGCCTGCAGCATCGGTTGCACCGATCACCTGATTTTTGATCTGATATGGAATATCCTGCTCTTTGCAGATTTCCTTTGCAGCGCAGAACAGTTCACGATCAGAGAATCCACCCTTGTCCTGGAAGGTGAGGACCGGACCTTTGCCCAGTGCGCAGACATTCTTGGAAGGAGAGACTCCCGGAACATCTGCAGCGGTGTTGGTGTCAACTGCAACAGCAATGTCCGGTTTTACTGCAAAGGCAGCATTGCCGGCAGCACCGCCAATCTCTTCCTGAACAGTGAATACTGCGGTGATATCATATGGCAGATCTTCGTTTAACAGCTCGAGCAGAAGCAGACAGCCGATGCGGTTGTCCAAAGCTTTTGCGCAGATACAGCTGCCCATCTGAGTAAACTGTGGACGGAAAGTTGCAAAGTCACCCAGAGATACAAACTGTTCTGCTTCTTCGCGGCTCTTGGTACCGATGTCAATGTAAAGCTCAGAGTATTTCAGGGTAGCTTCACGCTCATCTGCACTTTGCAGATGGATCGGTTTTGCACCGACTACACCTTCTTTTCCGCTTTCGAGTCTTACCGGTTTACCCACAACCACGCGGGTGTCGATTCCGCCAACCGCATCAAAGCGGATCAGACCACTTTCTTCAATATAGGTTACGATAAAGCCAACCTCATCCATGTGTGCAGCAAACATCAGCTTGTTTTTAGGAGTCTGTTTTCCTTTTTTCTCGCAGATGAGGTTTCCTCTTGCGTCTGTATATGCGGTGCAGTCAGCAGGAAGGTGAGATTTGATCCACTGAGCAACTTTTCCCTCACAGCCAGATATACCATCGATTGCACAAAGTTCTTTTAAAAGATTAAGTCTGTTTGTCTGTTCCATACCATCACGCCTCCTATCTTGCAAATTCCGAAATTGCGTAAGCAGCAATCAGTTTAGCGGTGTTGTCCACATCGACAGTGGAGATGGTTTCGATTGGGGTGTGCATATAGCGAAGCGGAACCGAAACACAGCAGGTCTCGATGCCGGCACCAACCTTGACAATACCGTCCGCATTGGTTCCGGTATGACCTCCGCCCATGACTTCAACCTGATATGGAATGTTCTGTTCTTTGCCGACCTCGATGAGTTTTCTTGCCATGCGGCGGCTTAAAGTAGCGCCCATACCGATCATAGCACCTTTGTTGAGGTCGCCGCAGTGTTTGTCAACGATCTCCGGAGTGGTACCGAAGGTAACGTCCACTACGATTGCCTGGGTTGGGTCTGTTTCAAAGGAAGCGGTCTGTGCGCCAAGTCCGCCGGTTTCTTCCTGAGCACTGAGCAGAACGGTCAGACTAATTGGTTCCAGATGGTGTTCTTCCCAGTAAGCTTTGATCTGTTCTGCTGCCTTGATGATAGCAACGCAGCAGCAGCGGTCATCGTGCGCTTTGCTGGATACCAGATTGTTTTCCATTTCGGTGAATGGGCCGACGAAGCTGATTTTATCGCCAAGTTCGATCTGTGCCTTTGCTTCTTCTCCGCTCATGCCGACATCAATCCAGATTTCGTCAATCTTTGGATTTTTCTTTTCTCCGCTTTGGATATGCGGAGGAACGCTGCCGATTACACCGGAGAGATCTCCTTTTGCGGTATGTACTACAACAGGGGAAGCCATTACCAGACGACGGTCAACTCCACCGCACTGAGCAACGCGGAGGAAACCGTTATCCTCAATGTGAGTGACAGTAAGGCCGATTTCATCAATATGAGCATCCAGCAGCAGGTGAGCTACGCCTTCTTTTCCCTTCATTACCTCACAGATCAGCGAGTTGTGTACGGTGCGTCTGCATGGTCCAAGATCTTTGCAGATTGTTTCTGCCGCAGTCAGGGCGCCATCTTCACATCCAGCGACGCCGTTTGCCTGACAAAGCGTTTTGAGCATCTGTATTGTTTCCATAAAAACCCTCTCTTTCTTTCGTTTTATGAAAAACCAGTTTCATATAAACCAGTTTTCCATAAAACGGTTATTTTCCCGATAAATCCTATTCTATCACATTTTTTCTCATTTTTCACTTCCTTCCATGAAAAACCTTTTCAAATTGCAAATCCTTTGCAAAGTTGCTATAATGAGAAAAAATAACTGGGAGGGATTTTTACAGGATGCAGCTTTTAAATCTGTTGCAGCAGGTGCAGGTAGGGGAAGTTTCCCCCGAGGATGCACAGGAAATGTTAAAAAGTCTTCCGTATGAGGATTTGGGGTTTGCAAAACTTGACCATCACCGCAAGGTTCGCTCCGGATTTGGAGAGGTGATTTACTGCGCGGGAAAATCAGAAGAACACCTGGTTTCCATCTACCAGACCTTTGCAAAGGAAGGTACAGCTGTTATGGGAACCAGAGCGAGCAAGGAACAGGCGCAGGTGGTACAGGCATCTGTACCGCAGGCAATTTATGATCCGGTGTCCCGTATCCTGCGGCTGGGAGAACATGAAAACCAGCCGGTTGGAAAGGTTGCAGTCTGCACTGCAGGAACTTCAGACATTGCAGTTGCGGAGGAAGCAGCACAGACAGCAGAATTTCTGGGAGCAAATGTTGAGCGTTTCTATGATGTGGGGGTAGCGGGCATCCATCGACTGTTTGCTCGTCTTCCTGATATTCAGTCAGCAAACTGCATTGTAGCTGCTGCCGGAATGGAAGGAGCGCTTGCCGGTGTGCTGGCAGGGCTGGTGGACAAACCGGTCATCGCTCTGCCTACTTCGGTGGGATATGGGGCAAACTTTCACGGGCTTTCCGCACTGCTTACCATGCTTAACTCCTGTGCGGAAGGAATTGCAGTGGTAAACATCGACAACGGTTTTGGCGCAGGATATCTTGCAGCGCAGATCAACCGTCTTGTCTGCAAAAATAATGATTAGGAAGGGAATGTTTTTATGCCAAACAAACTTTATCTGGAATGTTACTCCGGCATCAGCGGAGATATGACCGTTGCAGCACTGCTTGACCTGGGGGCAGACCAGCAGGTATTGCTGGAAGGACTGGAAAGTTTAAATCTGCCTGGTTACCAGCTGAAAATCGGTAGAGTAAAGAAAAATGGCATCGATGCCTGCGATTTTGACGTTATTCTGGATGAGCCGGAGCATCATCATGAGCACGAACATGAGCACCATCACGAACATGAACATGAGCATCATCATGACCACGAACATGAGCATCATCATGACCACGAACATGAGCATCATCATGACCACGAACATGAGCACCATCACGACCATGATCACGAGCATGATCACGACCACGATCATGAGCATCATCACGACCATGATCATGAGCACCATCATCACCATGATCATGTACACCGCAATATTGGGGATATCTTTGCCATCATCGATCAGTCGAAAATCAGCGATCGGGCAAAACAGACAGCGAAAGATATTTTCCGAATCATTGCAGCTGCTGAATCCAAAGCACATGGAATTGCAGAGGATCAGGTTCACTTCCATGAAGTGGGTGCAGTTGACTCGATTGTAGATATTGTTTCGGCAGCTATTTGCCTGGATAATCTGGATATTACCGAGGCGGTTGTATCTGATCTGTATGAAGGCTGTGGCTATGTTCACTGCCAGCATGGATTGATGCCGGTACCGGTTCCTGCCGTAGTCAACATCGCAGCAGACAATGCACTGCGTCTGCGTCTTACTCAGACCCGCGGTGAGATGATTACCCCGACTGGAGCTGCTATCGCGGCATATCTGTCCAAAGGCGGCAAGCTGCCGGAATCTTTTGTCATTGAAAAGATTGGTCTGGGAGCAGGCAAGAAAGATTTTGCCACCGCAAATATCCTCCGCGCTTTCCTCATCCGCGACTAGTCTGTAACAGGAGGAATCTTTTTGAAACCATTATCTATTTGTCAGCAATATCTTTTGTGCATTCTCAATGAAAAGGGAGTGATCAAAGGCTATACCGCAGAGAAGAGAGTTTGTCTTCTTGCTGCCTGTGTTCTGGAAATGCGTCTGGATGGCTGCATCAAGGTGGAGCAGAAACAAATCCGGGTGGTAAAACCGTTGCCGGAAAGACTTTCTTACTTTAAGCCTCTGTATGATTTTCTGTATGAAAAAAGCCCAATCAAAATCATCAAAATGCTTGATGCGTACAACATCTCTTTAACCGACAAAAAATTTCAGGAGCTTTTCTATTCACTGGGTGACAGCCTTTGTGAAAAGGAAGTTGCTAAGCGCTGCAAAGCAGGACTGCTTTCCAAAAAAGGATATCGTCCGGATCGTGAAGCAGTGGATACCATCATAGAAAAGATGAAAAAAGAGTTTAACGGCAAGGGAAAACTCAGCGATAACTCCGCAGCACTCCTGACCTTGCTTGACCGTAGCCATCATTTGGGAGAGTATGTGGAAAAGGAAGAACAAAAACGTATGCTGGATTACCTGAACACTGCAAGTGAGGCAGTCAATGGCCAGACACTGCGTCAGCAGATTGTTTATATCCAACAGGTTCTGTCCACACTCTCTCTTACATCCGCCGTTCCTAAAAAATAAGAACATAAAAAAACTCCAGCCCTACTGACAGGGCTGGAGTTTTTTTATACAGAAAAATTATTTTTCAATGTAAGTGTTAAAGGAAAATGCCAAGCAGTACAGAGAGAGCATGAATGCCAGCAGCACATCGAAGACAGGCAGACTCATCGAAGAAAATGCGGCAATCTCGCCGGCAGTCATGGTAAGTCCGAACAGTGCAGCACACATGCCAAAAGCATTGATCCAACGAACTCCCTTGATAAAGTCGACATCGCTCAAGATGCGGCTCTGACCCATCAGGAAGAGGGTGAAGCTCAGCAGACACAGCAGATAAAGGGTACGTTCTGGCATTCCGGCAATCTGCGGATAGTCGCGGAACATCTCAACACAGGCAATGAGCGCCCAGACAAGTGGGAACAAAAAGGTAAGAGATCCGCGATTGGAAATGTTTTCTTTAAAGTAGCAGATACCGAGATGCAAAAAAACAATTCCGCTCAGAGCCGCCATTACAATCTGAAGAGCAGTAATAATCAGGGTAGAGAACATAACAGCGGAGAAAGCGGACGAGAGCAGATTCATCAGATGAATCACACCGCTTGCAATCATCAAAGCTCCCATTAAAAGGGACAGGACACCGAGCATTCTGGAATTTGAGATGGAAAAAGCAAAACGTTTCTGGATTACAGTAGAAAGCAGAATAATCAGCACCGGAACTGCAATTAACACTCCGTAAAAGATAGTGGTGAGCAGGTTGCTGGAACTAAAAAAACCAGTGGTTGGGTCCAGATTGGTGATGCACAAAAATCCATATAAAGGCAGACAGACAATAGCGCCGATGACAAAAAGAATTTTGGAAATATTCAAAGCAGTAAAACCTCTTTCCGTTTGATATCAGTAATTGCCCTTTATAAAGTAGGACAATGCTTTTGTTATTTTACCATGTTTTTGATTTTTTGTATAGGGTGTTTTCAGGAGTGAGAGTAACCAAAAAGCAAAACAGGGAGCATAAAGAGAAGCAAGTGCCACATATACTGGATGCAGAGATTATAACGGAAAGGAGAATCCAAGATGCGAGGGAGGATTATCTGGATTGTTTTGGAAATTTTGTGCCTGATGCTTTGTCTGATTGTGCTGCCTGTTTTGTTTCATCGGGAGGAGCAGGATTATACACCGTCTGTAATGGAACAGTCGCAGCAGATGCAGCCGGTGATACCTGAAGAAGAAAAAGAAGAGACAGAGCAGCAGGAAGCTGAGCAGACCGATTGGGAACCCTTTCGGATTTTAAATCGGACGACCGGTGAGATCGAGACGGTTCCGGTAAAAGAATATGTGACCGGAGCACTTTGCTCTGAGATCCCCGCAACCTTTGATTCAGAAGCGCTCAAGGCACAGGCAGTCAGCGCACACACCTGGGCCCTCTACTGCCAGCAGGCGGCAAAACAGAGCGGACAGGCCTATGATTTTTCTGCTGACCCGCAAAACTGGCAGGGATATGTGACCGAAGAACAGGCAAAAGAACGGTTTGGCGACTATTTTACTGAGTACTGGACGAAAATCAGCCGCGCTGCCGAAGA
>UMGX01035256.1_pt1 | contig 16354 bp, 25 predicted proteins | sample 1965411 | NCBI WGS metagenome assembly UMGX01 (sample SAMEA4836086, study PRJEB28245) | human gut metagenome | biome: gut microbiome; material: fecal sample | place: Denmark | collected 2008 | reverse complement strand
CTGCGGGCATACAAGAAATGAGGGCAAAAGGTGATGATGTTTCACCTTTTGCCCTCATTTGTTTATGAAACTCTTTACAGCGTCTTAACCAACTCTTTCAGATAAGCGCGGAAGCCTTCGCCCACTTCAGGGTGCTGCAGAGCCACCTCGCAGGTAGCCTCCAGGATCCCCAGCTTGTTGCCCATGTCGTACCGCTTTCCGGTGAAATCCACGCCGGTCATGCCGTCGCGGCGGGTCAGCGTGAGCATGGCGTCCGTCAGCTGGATTTCCCCGCCTGCTCCCGGCGGCGTGTTGTCCAGTATCGAGAAGATTTCCGGCGGCAGCACACAGCGTCCGAGTATGGAGTACAAGGACAGCACCTTATCCGGCGACGGCTTCTCGATCATATCGGTGACGTGAAACAGATTTCCGTCAATATGGGATACCTTCAGTGAGCTGTATTTCAGAATTTGTTCGGGCGTCACCTGCTTAATGCCCACCACACCCTTGCCATAGGCTTCATAAGCGCGGCACAGCTGGCCGCAGGCCGGATCCTCTCCGATAATCACATCGTCGCCGTACAGCACTGCAAACGGCTCGTTGCCGATAAAGGAGCGCGCGCAGTTGACCGCGTGCCCCAGCCCTCTGGTTTCCTTCTGTCGAACAAAATAGATATTGGCCATGTGAGCGATGGAACGCACTTCGTTGAGCACCTCTGTGCGGCCGGAGGCTTCCAGCCGCTCCTCCAATTCCACGGCGTGATCAAAATGATCCTCGATGATGCCTTTTCCCCGGTTGGTGATAATCAAAATGTCCTCAATGCCGGATTTGACCGCTTCCTCCACGATGTACTGGATGGCGGGCTTGTCCACGATCGGCAGCATTTCCTTGGGCATCGCCTTGGAAATGGGCAGCACACGCGTCCCTAATCCAGCCGCCGGAATCACAGCTTTCCGCACTTTTTGAGCCATTAGGCAGTCCTCCTCGATTTTTAACGTCTTATTCAGCCGCAGAACACAATCAGCAGCACTAGATACAGCAGCAAAACGGCCGCGATCCCCGCCGCCGCGACAGCCACCTGCACGGGTGCCGTCCCGCCCTTTTTGGAAAGGGCATACCGGTAATGCAGCGGATTCGTCTCGGCGCCCCGCACCTTGTTCATCAGCCGCAGGGTATGCTTGTGATACCAATGATTCCCCATAGAAGCCATCATTGCCCGCAGAACAAAGCCACCGGTCGTCGCAACGTTGGCTGCAATCATCAGCCAGGCGGGAAGCACCGTTTTTGGAAGTAATCCGATCGATAAATCCCGCAATAGCGTAGGATCACTAAGCAGATAAGCCACTATTCGAGCCATTATACACGCAAAGGGGAGAAAAAGCAAGACCGATATGCCCAGAAGGATCCAAAACAACCGGTACATTTTTCGATACAGCGCCCAAAACACCGGGAAAATAGCCGCCGACCAGTTCCAGGACATTTTGCTCTTCTGCAGACGCATAAAATGAAACCGGGACAGATAGTATCCCGAATTTGCCCCAAGGAAAGTGGCGATGTCCATCACCGGATATCCGTCCATTGTGCTGTCCGGCGCGATCCCGATATACGGACTGAACTGGGAATAAAAAACTCCCTCGTCCACCGGCGGCTGCTGTTCGCTTGGGGAAGGGGGGAAGACCTCCTCCAGCGCATGCCCGCACTTGTGGCAAACCGTTTCCGTGTCATTGTTGACGGTGCCGCAGTTGCCGCAGATGACCGTCCCGTCCCCATCCTTATCCGGCTGCGGTTTCCATTGCCGGGGCCCGCCGTGATCCGCCGCGTAAGCGCACTGTCCATTTTTTAAAAAGCACCGGCGATGGTGCGGCGCACCGCACTGGGGGCATACGGCAATATCCTCGTCGGCGTTTAACGGCTTATGACATATCGGACAGGTATAGTGGGTATAATCCAGCATAAGCACCGTCCATTCCGCCGTAAAGGCTCTTTATCGGAATACCGTGGCGATCAATGTGGAAATCAGCAGCGAGGAGAAATACAAAATGGCATACGCCGAGGCCCCCAGCAGGAAGGAGGTGCCGCCCGCGGCGGTCAGCTCAGCGGGAAACATATCCGGCTTTTTACTGCGCAGCCGCTTAACCCGGGAAACACAGGTGCGCATATACCAATAATTGCCCGACAGCCCGAAAAACAGTCGAATCAGCAAATCGGCCAGCCCCATCAACGCCATAATCCACATAACGATGGCCAGATCGCCGTTCATGAACTTTTCCATCAGGATTCGATATTCGTCCACGATGGTGGAGCCTTCGCCCAGCAGTGGGCTGAGCACAGGGGCGATCTGTACGTTGAGAATGTAGGCGCTGACAGCCGTGCGCACTACATTCAGAACCATCAGCACAACACCCATCCAGTAGTTTTTGCGGTAGAGCAGCCAATAGGGCGTCAGCAGAAAGGCCGGCCAATTCCAGCTGCATTTCGAGCCGCCCTTGGACATTTTATAAAACCGGGGTACATAGTAGGCTGAGTTCATCCCCGTAACGCTGGCCATGTCCTCCACCGAAACCCCCTCGATGGTCTCCTCTTTAGGAACGCCTCCGCAGGGATCGATAGTCGGCATCCGAAAAGGCGTGTACTCCCCGTAGGCGCCTCCGGGATAGGGAGGAGGCGTATAGCTGGCCTGCGGCGGTCCCTGGGGCGGCGGGGGAGGTACGCTGCTCCAGTCGCTTGCCGGCAAATCCTTGCCGCAGCGGGAACAGAATTCTGCAAACTCCGGATTCTTCTCCCCGCAGTGCGGGCAGACCTTCCCCTCAACCGCCGATTCAGCCGAATTTGCGCTATCGCCGGCCTGCGGCCGGGCCCATTGCCGATCGGTACCGTGATCCGCTACGAAATGGCAGTGTCCCTCTTTTTTCCAGCAATCCCGATGGTGAGGCGCTCCGCATTCCGGACAGGCGACGATATCGTCAGACTCTTTGAACTTTTCACCACAAACAGGGCAGGTATACCCCTCATAAAAAAACATAAACGGCCTCCTGTATGAATGCCGTCTGTTCGATGGTGAACAGCGACGTAACCATACTTTTTCAGGGATCGTACGATTCCTTTTGATTATTGTACCTTCTTTTCCTGACATCCGCAACTAAATTGCTTACTATTTATAAAATGTTAACGAATCCGCCTTTTCTCCGTAAAAATGTCCGTGGAAATACACGAAAAAGTTCCGAAAAGAAAATGATGCGGATTTGTTGATATTTTCCAGCCATCTCAGTATAATAATAAGGTTAGCGGGTTTTCTTTGCTTGATGGGAAAACCCGAAGTGAAGGAGTGGGACTATGACGAAGGCAGAAGCCTTTTTTGAGGGAATGCGCGGCAAGCGGGTGTCCATCTGCGGGATCGGCGCCAACAACACGCCGGTTATCCATCAGTTTCTGGAAGCCGGCGCACATGTAACGGCCTGCGACCGCCGCAGCCGGGAACAACTGGGCGCAGCCGTCGAACCGCTGGAGCAGGCCGGCGCTCGTCTGCTGCTGGGAGATGGGTACCTCGACCAGCTGACGGACGCCGACCTGATTTTGCGTACGCCGGGGATGAAGCCCTACCTGCCTGCCTTCGAAAAGGCCAGAGAGGCCGGCATTCCCGTCACCTCGGAGATGGAACTGTTTTTCGAGCTTTGCCCCGCGCCGATTTACGCGGTAACGGGATCGGACGGCAAGACCACGACCACCACCATCATCGCCGGCCTGCTGTCCGCCGCCGGCAGAACCGTGTATCTCGGCGGCAATATCGGCCGCGCCCTGCTTCCCTGCGTCCGGGACATCCGCCCCGAGGATGCCGCCGTCGTGGAGCTGTCCAGTTTCCAGCTCACCCGAATGAAACAGCGGCCCCGCGTGGCGGTGGTTACAAACGTGGCCCCGAATCACCTGGACTGGCATACCGATATGCAGGAATACATCGACGCTAAAAAGAACCTCGTTCGGTACCAAGCCCCGTCCGACCGAGCGGTTTTGAACGCGGACAACGCCGTCACCGCCACCTTTGCCGCCGACACGCAGGCGCAGGTCTCCTGGTTTTCCCGCCGTCATCCGGTGGAGAGCGGCGCTTGGCAGGCGGAAGACGGCACCTTATATGTCCGCGAAGAGGGCCAGGATACGCCCGTTCTGTCCGTTTGGGATATCCGCATCCCGGGCGTCCATAACGTGGAGAATTATCTGGCCGCCATTTCCGCGGTCTGGGGCGAAGTGCCGGCTGACGTGATAAAGGCCTACGCCCGGGATTTCGGCGGCGTCGCCCACCGCTGCGAGCTGGTGCGTGAGCGCGCCGGCGTCCGGTGGTATAATGATTCCATCGGCTCCAGCCCCTCACGGACCATCGCGGGGCTGAACGCCTTTGAAAAGCCGGTTATCCTGATTGCTGGCGGCTACGATAAGCATATTCCGTACGCCCCCCTCGGCCCCGTCGCCGCCAAAACCGTAAAAGCCGCCATTCTCATGGGCGCGACGGCCGACGCCATAGAAGCCGCCATCCGCGCCCACGCGGATTTACCGATTTACCGCGTATATAACATGGAGGAGGCTGTCCAAAAAGCTGCCGCGATAGCCGGACAAGGCGACATCGTCTTTATGTCACCAGCCAGCGCCAGCTTCGACATGTATCCGAATTTTGAAGTGCGGGGCAACCATTTCAAAGACTTGGTTCAAGCCCTGCCCGCTGTTTGAAAAGAAGGGGATCGCATGGATACCATCACACAGGAACAAAAAACACTCGAAGACCTCTGCCGTGCCGCCGGCGCCGGCGGCCTTCCGGAAGCTGCCAAAACTGCCGCAAAACTGCTGGAACCTTACATGGACGAGGTAACGCTGAGCCCCATCGGGAATGTCGTCGGCTGGCGCCGCTGCGGGAAAAATGACGCGTCGGTGGTGCTTCTGGAGGCGCACATTGACGAAATCGGCTTCATTGTCACCGGCGTAGACGACGCCGGATTTGTCCGCGTTTCTCCTTGCGGCGGCGTGGACGCCCGCGCCCTGGCCGCGGCCGAGGTCGTTCTGTGGGCGGACAAGCCCTATCCCGGCGTTTTCTGCTCCACGCCGCCCCATTTGAGCGGCGGCGACGCCCTTCTGGCGGATATTCCCGACATGGGGATCGACGTGGGACTGGATGCCAGGAAAGCCAAAAAGCACATCCCACTGGGAACCCGCGTCACCTTCCGGCCTCACTTCGAGCCGCTGCTGGGAGATCGCGTCTGCGCCAAAGCGCTGGATGACAGGGCTGGTGTGGCGGCCATCCTGCACGCCCTACGGCTTCTAGACGGTGTCGCGCTCTCCTGCGATGTGGCGGTCGTCTTCGCCGCGCAGGAGGAGCTGGGCTGCCGCGGATCCGCCGTCGCCGCCTTTGCGGTCAATCCCACCTGCGCCATTGCCACCGATGTCAGCTTCGCCCTGACGCCCGACGCCCCCGCCGCCAAATGCGGTGAACTGGGCAAAGGCCCCATGCTGGGCTGGTCGCCCACCCTGGACGTCGCACTGACCCGGCAGCTGGAAACCCTGGCCGAACAGGCGGGAATCCCGTTGCAGCACGAGGTCATGGGCGGCGATACCGGCACCGACGCCGATTCCATCAGCGATGCCCGCACCGGCGTGCCGACCGCGCTTCTCTCCATTCCTCTTCGGTATATGCATACCCCCGCCGAGGTCGTCGACCTTAAGGATGTACGGGCGGTAGGCGCGCTGATGGCTGCGTTTGTTCAGAAGGGAGTGACGGCTCTGTGATGACCCATTTAAAAAAGCTGTGTTCTCTGGAAGGCGTTTCAGGCCGAGAGCACCCCGTTCGGGAGTATATTCTCCGCGTCCTGCAGCAGAGCCCGGCGGATATGTCGGTTCGCGTGGATCCGATGGGCAACGTGCTGGCCTATATAAAAGGCCGCGAACGGGCGAAGCATACGCTCCTCTTCGCCGCGCACATGGATGAGGTCGGCTTTATGATCACCGGCGTCACGCCGGAGGGCTATCTGCGTTTTACAACGGTCGGCGGGATCGATCCCAAGGTGGTATACGGCCGCTCGGTTCGGGTTGGCGGTATTTCCGGCGTGATCGGTGGTAAAGCTACTCACCTTTGCAGTGCAGACGAGAAAAAACAGGTTCCCAAGCCGTCGGAGCTTCTCATCGATATCGGCGCCGCCTCAAAGGAGGAGGCTGAGGCTCTGGTACGCCCTGGAGACACGGCGGTGTTTGCTGGCGAATTTTCCCGTTTGGAGGGCGGCCTGGTGAAAAGCCGGGCCATCGACGACCGGGCAGGCTGTGCGCTGCTGCTCGACCTGGCGGAACAGACGCCGGATTACGACATGGTTCTGGCCTTTACCGTTCAGGAGGAAGTCGGACTGCGAGGCGCGAAAGCCGCCGCTTTCGGCGTGCAGCCGGATATCGCGGTTGTCGTGGACGCCACCACTGCGGCGGACACGGTCGGCGTCGCCGCTGACAAGCAGGTCTGCCGGGTAGGGGAGGGCGCTGTTATCAGCTTTATGGATAAGCGCACCCTCTACGACGCGGATCTGTATGCCCGGATTCTGGAGATTGCCAAAAAGAAGAATATCCGCGCCCAGAGCAAGACCATGGTGGCCGGCGGAAACGATGCCGGCGCCATTCAGCTGGCCGGCCGCGGCGCGCGGGTTGCCGCCGTTTCGCTTCCCTGCCGGTACCTGCATTCCCCCGCTTGCGTCGTGGCCAAGCGGGATATGGAACAGACCCTGGCCCTTTTGCAGGAGCTGGCCAGGCAACTGGCGGTATGATCCGCCGCTGGACAGGCCCCGGCCTTCCCCTTCCCGAAACCGAGGCGGGCATCCGCATCGCAGGGCTGCTGGAGGCCTACGGCCCGGACTGCCCCTTCGTCCGTTTCTGGCAGGCGGACGAAGGCGGCCTTGTCGCGCTGCTTGACGGTATGGCGGTGGCGGAACATTCCATGCAGATGGATAGGGAAGAGCTGTACCTGTTTTTATCTATGCAGCCGGAAATCCGGAGCGTGCGTACCGACGCAGCCTTTGCCGCCATTCTCGCACAGCGGTGGGGAACCACGGCGAAAACCGGCTCGGTCATGCGGCTGGAACGGGATTTGCCGCCGGATGATCGGGTACAGCCTCCCGCGTCTCCCCGTTCCGTTTATCCCCTGCTGGCCCAGTGCTTTGAGGATGGCCTGTCCGCCTTTGACAGCTGGTATGTCGACGTCTCCCATCGGCTGCGGCACGGCTGCTGCCACATGGTTGTACTAAGCGATGCGCAGGGGCCCGTAGCCACCGCCATGACGGTGGCCGAATGCCACGGCGCCGCTCTTCTGGGTGCGGTGGCCACCCGTCCCGACTTCCGCGGCCGCGGCTACGCGTCGGCCTGTGTCTCCACACTGGCTCACACCATGCTGGCCAAGGGAAAAGCGGTTTGGATTTGCCCTAAAAATCCGGCGGCACAGCGTTTGTACGAGCGCCTGCATTTTACCGTCTGCGGCGATTGGGGCGTTGTTTCTAAGGAATAACTGTTTTGAAAGGTTGAACAACCGTGAGTGAGCAGCACACTTTTTTTCGGATTTCCCCCGCCCTGCAGGGCATTTGCGAGGAGGTGACCGCCTCTCTGCGCGAGGTTTTCTCCCAAATTGAGGAGACGACCGAATATAATCAGCAGAAGGTGCTGGCCGCCTTCATCGACCACCGGGTCAGCGAAAGCCACTTTACCCCCACGACCGGTTATGGCTACGGCGATCGGGGCCGGGACACGCTGGATCAGGTGTTTGCGCAGGTTATGGGTACTGAGGACGCGCTGGTGCGGCACAGCATCGTGTCTGGCACCCACGCCATTACCATCGCGCTGTTTGGCGTCCTGCGCCCTGGCGATGTCCTTTTAGCCGCCACCGGCGCTCCCTATGACACGCTCGAACAGGTCATCGGCATGCGGGAAGCCTCTCCCGGATCCCTGCGCGAATATGGCATCGGCTACCAATAGGAGTCCCTGGCCGCCGACGGATGGCCGGATATCCCGGCCATCACCCGAGCACTGTGGGAGAACGCGGCCGTCAAAGCCGTACATATCCAGCGCTCCCGTGGGTATAGCCTGCGCCCTTCTCTGCCTGTGTCGGTCATCGGCGACGTGATCGCCGCCGTGCGGGCGGTGCGTGAGGACGTCGTGGTGTTTGTGGATAACTGTTACGGAGAATTCGCCGAACGCCTGGAGCCCTCCGCTGTGGGTGCCGATTTGATGGCCGGATCCCTCATCAAGAATCCTGGCGGCGGCATCGCGGAAAACGGCGGCTATATCTGCGGCCGGGCGGATTTGGTGGAACAATGCGCCTATCGGATGACCACGCCCGGCCTGGGGCGGGAAGTGGGCGCCTCCCTCGGACACAATCGCACACTGTATATGGGCCTGTTCCAGGCACCCCACGTAGTGGGGGAGGCCATGAAAACCGCCGTCTTCGCCTCGGCACTGTTCCGCCGTCTGGGCTACGCCGTCACTCCCGAACCGGAGGAATACCGGGCGGATATCATCCAGGCCGTGCAGCTAAAAACCCCGGAGGCGCTGGTCGCTTTCTGCCAGGGAATGCAGCAGGGGGCGCCGGTGGATGCCTTTGTGGTGCCGGAGCCTTGGGATATGCCCGGCTACGAGAACCCCGTCATTATGGCCGCGGGCGCCTTTACTATGGGGGCTTCCATTGAGCTGTCGGCCGACGCGCCCATTCGCCCGCCGTACGCCGCCTATATGCAGGGTGGTCTCAATTTTCATTCCGGAAAAATCGGCGTCCTGCTCGCGGCGCAGTCCATGTTGGATAAAGGCGTTCTCACACTGTAAAAAAGCCGGCACGAAAGTGCCGGCTTTTTGCCGTTCAAATCAGTGGCTTAATCATTTGCCGGTAGGGGAGATCCTCGTAGCCGAGCCGCGTATACAGCCGGATGGCCGCTTCGTTGTCCGGCTCCACCTCCAGGCGAAGCCGGGCGGCTGTCCCTTCGTACATTTCCTCGATAAAGCGGAAAAAGCGGCTTCCCAGCCCTGAGCCCCGGAACTCCTGACGAATATAGACCTCCTCCAGCCAAATCACCAGTCCGCCTGCCTCGGTGGAGAAGGTTTTGGCCAGCGTGCCATAGCCGGCGATTTGTCCGTCCTGTTCAAACAGATACGCCTCGGCGTATGGGCTGTCCATGACCGCCTCTTCAAACGCACGGTGATAGTATTCCTCCGGTATCGGATGAAGAACGGCGGGGGAGTGGTAGAACTCTCTGAGCAGCTCAGTATATACGGCTTCGTCCGCAGCAGTGATTTTACGAAACATGCAACCCTTCCTTTACTTTGCAATACCCTTCCAGTATACAGGAATCCGGACGCAATACAAGTCGGAATTTGTGAATAATTTCACGGCTGTTATTTTCCCGGAAAGTGTGGTACAATGAGCCAGTAAGTCGAGAATAGATTGGATGTTCGTTTATGAAACAGAAACACGCCTTGGCTATAGAGGATATCACTGGACTGGGCAAATGCTCCTTGACCGTGGCGCTGCCGATTTTGTCGGTGGCCGGGCTGACCTGCTCGGTTCTGCCCACAGCGGTTTTATCCACCCATCCCAGCGGATTCACAGGATACACCTATCGGGATTTGACCGTGGACATCCTGCCCATGGCCGAGCACTGGAAAACGGAAGGCCTTTCCTTCGACGCTGTCTACAGCGGCTTTCTCGGTTCCTGCGAACAACTGGAAAGTGTGCAGCGGATTTTTCAGCTATTCGGACAGAAAGAGACCATTTGTTTGGTCGATCCAGTCATGGGGGATAATGGAAAATTATATCAAATGTATACCGAGGACATGGTAGAAGGTATGCGCGGCCTGTGCCGGAGCGCCACCATATTGACGCCCAATCTGACGGAAGCCGCGTTCTTAACCGGTATTCCGTATCAGGCGGAATGCTACTCAGAAGAGTATATACAAAGCTTGGTAAAAGGTCTGGCGGCTTTAGGGGCGCCTCAAATTGTCCTTACCGGCATATCCTTTGATGAGACGCAAATCGGGGCCGCCTGTTATCGGGCCTCCGAGCAATCGCTGCAATATGTCTGGGCGACCAAAGTACCGGAATATTTTCACGGAACCGGCGACACATTCAGCGCAGCGCTGCTGGCCGGCCTGCTCAACGGTCAAAACCTGGAGACGGCCGCACAGACGGCAGCATACTTTACCAGCCGTTGCATCCAGCGCACAGCGGAAGCCCAGGTGCCGGAACGGGAGGGCCTGTGTTTTGAGAAAGAGCTGCTCTGGCTGGGAAGCCGTTTACAGAATCTGAACAACGATACGAATAACTATACAAAATGAATACTAGCCTATGGGAAAGCCCCTTACCTTATCGGTAGGGGGCTTTTTTTATTGCAGTTTGAAATCTGCTATTCTAATTAATAATTCTAACGTTTCTTCATATGACATTTTAAAATATCTACTGTAAGTTACTATTATTTCTTCAGTAAATTTTGTCATTTTAATATTTTCTGAGAATGTATCTTTTCTATTTTCTATAACTTCTTTTTTTGCGTCATTTATAAATTGTTCTTCTAAAAGTTGTTGGTTTATTATTACTTCTAGAAAATTATTTAATGACCTGTTTCTTTTTTTTGCTTCTTCTTTCAATTTTTTTATTGTATCTTCTTGTAGCCTGAGATTAATTTGTATTTTTTCTGTCATGTTATCACCTCGGTACCATAATACTATCGTTTTTTCTAAAAAACAAGATACCACTTTGTTACCTTTTTCTATTGTTTTGGTGGTACCACTGTGCTATAATTAAATCAAGATAAAGGAAGGGCGGTAAGTGGAAATGACAGATAGGGTACATACTTTGCTTGATGCTGAGAGGGCTTTTATTTTTTCTTGTAATGAGGGGCGGAATGCTATCCCTTATTCTGATGAGCGTATTAGAGGTATCTTGCATGCGCTTTTGTTTCTCGATGAGATTAATTATGATGAGTGGTCTCAGTTGTTTGAAGAGTTTCTTTCTCTTTTTAATTCCGGCAAATAATTCGGCGTTGATAGCTTAGGTGTCTCCCGGCTGGTATTCCTTTTTGCTGGCCGGGAGCCTAGCTAGGGTCGTTCCCTCCCTGTTAATAGGCGGGGAGGGGGACCCGCCCTTCTCAACTTGTCTCGAGGATTTCTACCCTTCCTTATTGGCATTCCCCGCCGCGGCGGATACACATTGGTAACATGCCGAAAGGCTTGTTATAAATTCCACTTACCCTTATACCCCTCTGGTAGCCCGCCCGCTATTGGAGGGGTAGGGAGTGGAGAAATAAATAAAGAATGGTGAGTGGTTGTAATGTTGATGACACTTCTTGGGCGTGAGTATTTCGATTTCCAGGATACAGCTGGTAAGCAAGTGAAGGCGGTGCGCCTTTATCTTCAGTTTGAGAAACCCGGTGCTCAGTATGATGGCATCCTCGTCTCGGATTTGTATGTTCCGGATTCTCGTTTGGAGTTTTATCAGAAATGCCTTGGTATGGAACTCGGTGGGGTTTATGAGCCGGTGCTTTCTTTTAACCCTCAAAAGAATACTTCCTATATCATCGGTTTTAATAAGTCTGCGCCTATTGATATTTCGGCGCAGGAGATTCTGGATTCTTTTGAGGAGCCTGTGAAGAAAAAGTAGGGAGGAGGCCGTAAAAGTGAAAAAGTTCGCTATTTTAGTTGCTGTTTTCGCTTTTGCGGCCTCTCTTTTATGCTTTCCTGTTTCTGCCGAAACTAGTTATTTGGTGGATTTGCGTAACATTACTCCTGGTGTTAGGGTTTCTCGCGCTGCTACTAGTGGTAATGTGATTACAGCTAATGTCGCTAGTCAGGCAGTTAATACGGAAGGCAATAAATATATTCGTGTTTCTTTTTCTGGTTCTTCTGGTGCTGATATTTTTGATTTTACCTGGAATTTTTCACGTTTTTCTTTTGATTCTTCTCGGGATTACACTTTTAATTTTCTCTTTTTTTCGGAATATTCTGGTTTTTCGGAAGCTGAATTTTATTTATTGGATGGAACTTCTTCTAAATCTATAAAATCAAGTGTTTTTCGTCTTTGGGGCTTTTATGCTTTTCGTTTTTCTTTTCCTACGGATGGATTTTCGGGTATATCTGGGGTTCGTTTGGTTTTGTATTCTTCTCCTGTTTATGATGCTGGTTCTTATGGTTTTTATTTGGGGAAACTTAATGGTATTCGTTCTGATGGCTATTTTACAGCGCTTGTTCCTGGTAAAACACAAGCGGATAAGATTGGGGATAAAATAGACGAGAATACCGATAAGTTCATAAATGGTAATGGTACAGAGTTGGCTCCTGACCATAACAAGGATATGGATGATAAATCTAATCAATTGCAAGACCTTGAGAATGGGGCTTTAGGAGGTAAGACGGACGAGCAGATACAACAAGAGGTTGACAATGCTCTGAGTTTTGATACGGGTTCCCTTGATGGCAATGCATCTCAAAAGATGTCGGGTCTTTTTGATGGTCTTCTGGTTGTTTTTGGCGTTGATTATCAGTCGCTTTTAATGCTTGCTCTTTCTTTGGGTTTGGCCGCTTTTATAATTGGCCGTCGTTATAAGGCATAGGGGGCGATTGTTTGAGGTTTTATGTGCTTCCTGCGGCTGGTATCTTCGATTTTTTCAAGCAAATAGTTGATTTTATTGGGTCGCTGATTAACTTTGTTATTCAGATGGTCGAGGGTCTTATCCGGCTTCTTGTTCTTATTCCTAAGTGTGTTACTCTTCTGACTGATTCTTTGGGTTCTTTGCCTTCTATTTTGGTGGCTTTCGCGTCTGTGACAATTACTGTTTGTGTTATCTTTATTATCCTTGGCCGTGACCATGGGGGCGGTGAATAATGCAAGCTCTTTTTGAGATTATGACCGTTGTCCGGGAGAAAATTCTTGAAACGACTATCATTCCTGGTCTTGGGATAAGCTGGTGGAAGTTCAGTATTTATCTTTTGATTATTGGTGTCGTTGTTACCGTCTTGATTAATGGTGTGAGGGTATCGTCCAGTAAAGCGGCCCGCGGTTCCAAGCATTCCCGCCCTCGGGATGATTCTTCGTCGGAGGATGATTGATGTATTACGATGAATATAGCCATAAAATTTATGATTGGCTTTTGAATACCTTTTATCCGAAGTATCAGGAGCAAATTTCTACTATTCTTTCTGGTCTTGCTGATATTGTGACTTTTTTGCGGTATGGCTTGTATCTTGGTGTTTTCGCTTTTTTGTTGTGGGTTGCTTATGCTTGGTTACGTCCACACCTTCTTAAGGTTTAAGGGGGGATTTTGATGCTGGAGCGTCTTTTCTCTCTGTTTTGGTCTGTTCTTGATGGTCTGATACCTTTGGAGTTTTTCGTTGCTCTTATTGCGGTTGGTTTTCTTTTTGGCGTTTGTTCTTTGATTCGATTTATTTTTGTGGGGGATAAGTGATGATTTACGCATTGATTATTTTGGGCGGTTTAATTTTTATCGTATATAATTTGGTTTTTTCTTCTGGTGGTAAGTCGAAGTTCCGTTCTGACCTTCCGAAAACTAAGGAGGTCGTTAAAAAGAAAAAGGTGGTGGTGGTATGTTTCTCAGTTTTGTGCGTGATTTCCTTGGCGATGTTGGTGCTGGCCTTGATTTCGTGGTTGTCATAGCTGCTGCTGTTCTTCTGGTCATTGTCTGTGCGCTTATTATCAGTTTTTTTCTTGGGGCTTTGTCTTGCTTGACCACTAAATTTTTTAAGTCGTGAGCGGTTCCGGAGCCGTTTACATATATAATAATTTTGGAAGGAATGATGTTGTTTTATGCCTGCTGCGCTGACTACTGCACTCGAATTTATGATTAACCAGACTGTCAACATGATTACCATCGTTACCGGTAATGCTGTTCTTTGTCTTGGCCTCGCTATGTGGGCTGCTGGCGGCGCCATCGGTCTGTTTAAGCGGCTTGTGTAAGGAGGAGCAATATGGATACTTCTTCTGTAGTTTCTCCTCTGGCCGATTCTGGTGCCCTTACTACCGCTTTGACTTATATGGTTCAGCGTGTGGTTTCGGTTATCGGTATTGTTACGGCTAATCCGGTTCTTTGTTTGGGCATTGCTATGTGGGCGGCTGGCGGTGCAATTGGCCTGTTTAAACGGCTGGTTTGACGGTCAACCCCCGGCCTCGGTTATTCTGGGGCCGGGCTTATTTTTTAGGCGTTTAGTATAGGGGGTAATTGGTTTGATAACCGGTTATTTTGGGTTGCCGGGTTGTGGTAAATCTACTTTTTTGGCTAAGATGGCTCGTCAGTATATTTCGAAGGGGTATCGGGTTTTTGTTCTTGATACCGCGCCGGTTGATGGTTGTCATCTTATTTCTTGGGATGATATTGGACAGTTTGATATGTCTAATTCTGTGATTCTATTGGATGAAATATCACTTTTTGCGGATAACCGGGATTATAAGAATTTTAGCTATCGTCTTAAGCAGTTTTTTATTCTTCATCGGCATTATCATTGTGATATTGTTTGGTTTACCCAGCAGTATGACGGTGTTGACCGTAAAATCCGCGAATTGACTACCTGTCTGTATTATGTTCGGTCGGCTGGTATGTTTTCTTATGCTGTCCGTATTGACCGCTTCATTTTCGTTCAGAAGGAGCAGAAGGACATTAAGGTAGGGTTTAAGATTACCGGCTTTATTCGTGCTCTTTTTGCCTTTTTAAATGGTTCTGTGAAGCTTTGTTTTCGCCCTCGGTATTATAAATATTTTGATAGTTTTGATGCTCCTTTTTTGCCACAAAAAGAGTTTTCTGTTTTTACTGTATCTGACGCTTCCTGATTCACGTCCAAGGCCCGCGCGGAGCGCGGCCGGGACGTGAATCCACCATAAGTATTACGTGGATTCATTCCCCATAAATCGTACTGTGAGGGCTCATGATTACTAGGTTTTTTCAATTTTGTAAGTGGAATGATTTTTATGCAAAATGAATTTGGGATTGATTGGCTTACCCTTACTATCCGGGTTGATTATTGGGCGATGTTTGGAGAACTGACGTATAGTGCAAATACCCTTATCTCTTTGTTTTGTGAGAAGTTAGAAAAGATGACCGATGGTTATATAGAGGAACAGAAATTTCAGCAGTGTCCGTATGGTATCAATCGGTTTGATACTATGTGGAAGTGGGGCGGTGAAAATCATTTTGTTCTTTGTTCTTCTCAGCGCAATGAGAAATTAGACCATTTGGTTATGCTCCAGATTTCTGGTCAGGGTATTAGGGAATTAGGTACTATAATCACATATCAAATCTTGATGTATTGTATGGATAACGGTTGTAATGTGACCCGTCTTGACCTTTGTTATGATGATTATGATGGGACTATACCGGTTAAAAAGTTGGTTCGTTCTTTCGAGCAATTTATTAATGGTAAAACTGTTATATCATCAAATTATAGGCAAGATAAAGCAAATATATATTATGGTTGTTTTGATGGTACTCCGTACAAAAACATAGTTTTCGGCTCCAGAACCGCCAGTCAATATTTCCGGTTGTATGATAAGCGCGCGGAGCAGGCAGACCATGAAAATCCATATTGGTATAGATTGGAAATGGAATTGAGAAAAGAAGCAGCACATGCTGGAGCCGAATATATTGTAAAAAACTGGCCGGATATAGCTACAACTAGTAGGTATTTTTTGAATCGGATGTTCCGGGTTTTGTCTCGGGAGCCAAAGTCTGAGCGAGAGGCTAAAGAACTTAGTCGCATACCTGTTGCGCCTTGGTGGAAAGAGTTTGTTTTGACTGAGGATAGGGCTAAGGTTGTGTATAGTAAGCCTTCGGTGGAACATACGGTATTTACCATGCTGCGGCATGTAAAAGAATCCTATGCGGGGTATATTAAAACCTTGATGGATTTGGAACCGGATAGGTTGATGGAAATTCTTGATACGGCTGGCCGTGAACAGCAGAGTCGTCTTAAATATCGTCGCTTGATAGAGGATTATCAGTTTAAGGATAAGCGTGGAAATCCCGTAGAATGGGCTGATTTTGAGGAACTATGAGCCAGTATGATTATTTGGTTATGCTGTTGTATGAGTATTTTTATCGTCAGCAGATATACCGCGATAATGATGTGGTGCAGCTGTCCAATAATGTACAATTTCGCAAGGCTGACCCGCTTGACCACTTGGAGATGATTATGGCCCAGGTACGTGCACAGGTAACGGCGGATATTAGTCAGGACGTGTATAGGTTGGTTGCAATATCTAAAGGGGGGCGGTATAATAGGTAGGTAACTTGTTCATTCTACCGCCAACTAAACAAAATGAATATTTTGTATAGTTCAGGGGAGAGAAAAGAGGAATTGCATTGCGTAAGGACTATTGGGA
>UMGX01022826.1_pt1 | contig 16536 bp, 8 predicted proteins | sample 1965411 | NCBI WGS metagenome assembly UMGX01 (sample SAMEA4836086, study PRJEB28245) | human gut metagenome | biome: gut microbiome; material: fecal sample | place: Denmark | collected 2008 | reverse complement strand
GTTACTCTATCAATGACAAGGTGGTAATCTTCGACCGTGTACGCGAATTCTTCGGCCTCTATCCGAAGCGTGACAGATTCCAGTTGTTCAATGACTCATTGAACACAACTCTGGCACGAACCATCAATACTTCACTGAGTACTTTGATTGTGTTACTGTGTATCTTCATCCTCGGTGGTGATTCCATCCGCAGCTTCGCATTCGCCATGATTCTGGGTGTTGTATTCGGTACACTGTCTTCTCTGTTCGTTGCATCTCCTATCGCATATCTGCTGATGAAGAACAAAAAAGGTACCGAACCAGCTGTAGAAGTAGCCAAATAAGAATTTGGACAAAAAACTATAAACTAAAAAAGGAGGAAATCCGAAATGGATTTCCTCCTTTTTTGTAGTCTCGCCGGGAACAGAACGGAAAGGAGAATGATGATTCTTACCACATACTATGAAAGTCATATGCGTTTTCCTACGGACATGAAGCTCCTTTGGGAGAGCATCGAATAGGCTCTACCGGCACATCTGCATGCATTGCAGGAAGCTCGGCATAAGGCGTCCCCGTAACAAATATACGGATGTTGCGGCATTTTATCTGTCCTATTACAAGAAAAGAAAGAGGAAGCGGACTATAAAACTATCCGCTGCCACGGTTTTATACTTTCAATTCGAAAGAAGAGCGAGAACAGATTCTCTACAGGAACTTTGTGGAGGTTGGGCTGGAGGCGAAAGCGATGATTGGGGATGTACTTAATAAGAAGGGGGCATCTAAGGTTTTCTGTCATTAAAAATCACTCCAACTGTCCAATCGCCCTAAGGTATTCTATTTCTCGTATTTTGTAATTTGTACGGGCTTCAATATTGTTGCTGTAAGCCTCCTGCCATTGTGTCTGCGCTTCCATAACATCAAGGATCGTGGCCATTCCCATTTCATAATTGTTTTGGGTCTGAGAAAGATTATGTTCTGATTCTTCAAGGCCATGCTCTGCTGTACGAATAAGTAGCAATGCACTTTCATAAGCGGATTTGGATTGCTGTGCTTCTATATCCATCAATGAACGATTTTTGTTGAGTTCCACTGTGCTGATTTCGTGTGCCAGTCGTGCGCTCCTTATTTTTTTACGTCCTTCCCCGAAATTGAATATAGGAATGCTTATACTGGCCATTACCATCGGTATTTTCATATCGAGAGATGAACCGGCTAATTTCATGCCCCCCATATATTGATAACCAGCACTAATCCCCACTGTAGGGAGAAAATCGGCACGGGTATTTTTTATCTCCAAATCTTTCAATTCCACTTGCATTTCCTGTATACGGTATTCCGGGCGATTGACAATATCGTGTGATAATTGATTGTTGTAGTTTTGAGTTAAAATAAGTGTGTCGGTGGCAATTATTTGAGCATCCAACTCCAGTCCGATCAGATGGCACAGGGACATACGAGTCAGTTCCCGTCCGCTTTCCGCCCGTTGGAGTTCGTATGTCACATTGCTTCGCCGGGTGCGTACTTTATGCAAATCCTGAGCAGTAGCCATTTTGAGTTCAAAAAAACTGTTGACCTGCTGATGCAACGAATCCAACAATTGAGTATATTGTGTAAGCAGTTTTACCTTTTCCGCTACCGAAACATACATCCAATACGTCTGCTCCACCTCTACCAGTGTATTGATTCGGGTAAGCCTTTTGTTTTCTTCCGAGATTGCTACGCCGGTTTTTGCCATTTTGTTTGCGTTGACAATTTTCCCTCCTGCATATACAGGCTGTTGCAGGGTAATACCTGCCATATACATACCTTTCATACTCATTTCCATACCCACCATACCCATATCGATGTTTTCGAAAATATAGGCATAGGTTGCCGATCCTGATATTTTCGGGAAATAGGCTGTTTTTGCTGCTTGTCGATCTGATACCGCCTTGCCTACCTTGCGGGATGATATTTTTATATCGTCGCTGTTCTCAAGTGCCATTCTCCGGCAATCTTCGATTGATAAACGGGTTTGGGCTTGTACAGCATTGATGCCCAACCATAAAAAGATGGCAGGAATCATAAGTATCGTTTTTCTTAACATGACATTTTCTTATTGGTTCTTATTTATCTGTGGGGAAGATAGTAACAATAACGCGGGCGAAGGTGGTCAACGCCGGAATCCCCGTATCGGTCACTTCAAGGATGAGGTGCAGGGTTTCGGGTTTGTCGACTTTGGGAGCAACAAAGGTAGATTTGCCTGAGTCAACGGCGACAATGTCGATATAGCCATTGTATGTTCCTGCTTCTTTATATTGCCACCAGTAAGCGTTATATTTGGGATAACGTTGCGGAGCTATTTCGACAAAACTTTCTTTATTAAAGCCGAGCTGCTCATAAAGGGCAGAGTATTTCGCCCAGATTCCGTCAATATCAAGGGAATCTGGTTCTGTGATATCGGCATTTAGGGTTACGGTTTCACCGGATTTCACTGTTTTTTCCAGCCCGCCGGGTATGGCGATTACCGGTTTGTGGTTAGCATCTTCATATTTGCCAGCTACACACCACCGGAGTCTGGATTCAAAATCACGGTTGGCTACTTCTACCCACCGCAGGTAACTACCACGGTCTACATCACGATATACGTTTTTTAGTCCTTCTATTTTATAGAACTGTCCGCCCCAACCACCGTAAGTAGGGTCTTCATAACCACGTAATCCGCTACCAAGCGTATAAAGGAACGCAGGTGAATCGCCTTCGCTGATGTAATCCTGTGGATAAAGGGCTGCCAATGGACCGTGATCGTTGTGCAGATAGTTTTTGGCAAAACCGTCGGTATAACGTTGGCTACCGTAATCCCAAGTTCCACTAAAGTAGTAAGACACCAGCAGAGTGACGTCGGGGTGGTAAGTTTCAATGTAGTTTCCAGCGCCATCCTGATACCAGATGTTGTACATAACTGCTTTCTTCACAGCACGCTCGTACTCGGAAGGGTATTGGGTTTTTAACTTTTGGAAAGCTTTGGCTGCGGTGTTACCACCTCCCCAAGCCTGTATATAGACTTTGCGAGGATCGTTTTCCAAAAGAGTTTCAACAATCTTATCGGAACCGGGTGTATCAGCCCAATGCGTGGGGTCTATCATGGATTCAGTTCCGGGTACACGACGGATGACATCTGTATCGACCACAATATGTGTTGAATCTTGGTCACCAAGGAAGAGTTTGCTTCTTAGTTCGTTGGCAGTAGGATAAGCAGGATCGTGTACGATGAGGTTGGGATATACCTGTTCGTAAGCATCAAGTTGCTTTTCTATCCATCCGGCATTACTCCATCCACCCCGTTGAAAAATGGAATTGGTTTGGATAATAGCTACAACTTCCATATCGTTAGCATGGAGCAGGAAGCGGATCATAGAACATTGGTCATCTATCTCTCCGTCAGTCATTGCAATGACACGAGGCTTTTCTGACATTTGAGCATTGGTGTTCACTCCCAAAAGCATAAGTGCCAGAGTTACAAGGATGATTGTTTTCTTTTTCATTCGTAAATATTTATTAGCGAAGTTTTTTTAATTTTGAAAAATAATGAATAAAAAATAGGCAGCAGAATCAGCGTAATTATGGTGCCTGCTGTCAAACCGGCAACTACCACAACTGCCAGACTGGAATACATAGGGTCGAACAGAAGCGGGAGCATGCCAAGTATGGTCGTGGCCGAAGCCATTATTACCGGACGGGTACGATTTACTGTCGAATTAATGACCGCATCATAGGGAACCATTCCTTCTTTTGTAAGGCGCGTAATCTCGTCTACCAATACGATAGAGTTCTTAATCAGCATTCCCATCAATCCCATCGCTCCGATTATACCCATAAATGTGAATGGTGTACCTGTTACAAGCAAAAGGGGGGTGATTCCTATGAATGCGAAAGGCAGACACAGAATAACCAGCAGAACCTTGCGCATATCATTGAACAACCATACAAGAATCAGCACAATCAACACAAGGGCTATCGGCACGAATCCGAAAATATTTTCAAATGCGCTGTTCTGTAATTTCTGTTCTCCTAACCATTTGAGTGAATACCCGGCAGGGAGTTCTATTTGTTCAAACCGATCCTGGATTTCCGACAGTATCTCGCCGGGAGCTTCGCCGGCAAGAGGGTCACACTGTACTTTTATCGCCCGTTTACCGTCGTAACGCGCCACGCTTGTTTCTTCCCACTTAACGCGTTCGTTATTCGTTATCTGACTTAAAGGGATTGTGCGGAACATATTGTCAGTTATATCGTCGGGTGTCGCCGTACCCTGCAATACTCTACCTGTATTTACTTCTTCAAGGCTGGTATTTGGAATCATCCCCCATACCGGTATGTCATTCTGGTCTGTAATGCGACTGTCATCCGAATTCTGGACTTTCAGATTAATAATAACCGATTTGTCATTTTCGTAAATAAGACCTACGGGCAAGCCTTCTGCTGAGGCCAATAAAGCGTTCGCAATATCGCTGCGGTTCATTCCGCTACGTTTGGCGGATTGTTCGGAATAATCCCTGTATATGGATTTTCCCTGAGGTTGCCAGTTGTCGGTAACCGAATAAGCATCCACTATTGCACAATCGCGCATAATTTCTTTGCCTTGCCCGGCCAGCTCTCTTAATATCTGCGGATCGGGACCGGAGAATATGGCCTCAACCGTGTGGCTCGTACTGACTGCGAAATTGTATTTCCGTACCCGAACATACGCATCGGGATATTCTTCCCGCAGTCGTGTCTGGATTTCCGGAAGAAGTCTGTATGCATCGCGGTAATCCTCGAAGTCGATAATCAATTCTCCGTAATTGTCGCCCACCGCATTGATGGAACGCACAAGGCAATATCGGGCGGGGGTTTGCGCCTGACTTGCCGTTATCTTGTTTATCTCGTCATAGTCCGAGAGTTTTTCCGATATTTCCAGCAAATCATGTTTTACCCTGTCAGGGTGCGTTTGCGGTGGCAGGGTATATTCTACATATAACTGGTTATAATCGAAGTCGGGGAAGAATATCGACTTAACCGAAAAGAATCCAACGAAAGCCAGAACCAAACATCCGAAACTTACCAAAAAAGTTGATATTTTATGGTTCATAAAAAAATGAAGCGCCTTTCGGATAACCTTATGAAGGGGTGTGTTGAGTTGATCTTTTATCTTCTCTGGTTTTTTACCGCCGTTTGCACGTGCCGATAAGAATAGTTTTGCAAAGACAGGTATCTGTGTCATGGCAAGCACCCAACTTACCAACAATGATATGGCCAGCACAAAAAACAGATCACGTGCATATTCTCCAGCGGTATCGTTGGATAATCCGACAGGAAGGAAAGTCATTATGGCGATTAAAGTTGCACCCATTAAAGGCCACGCTGTGTTTTCCGCTGTCCGGAACAATGCTTTCTTTGGCGGCAGACCATTTCCCCTGTCTACAAGTATACCGTCGAGAACCACAACCGCGTTATCAACCAGCATACCCATTGCCACAATGAATGCCCCCAATGATATGCGTTGTAATGTTCCTCCTGTCATCAGTAATACGGGAAAAGTCATCAATACGGTCAAAATCAGTCCTGCACCGATAATTAGCCCACCTCTGATGCCCATTGTAAGAATCAGTACAAGCACTACGATGACTACCGATATTACGAGGTTCCAGTTGAAAGAGCCTATTGCGTTCGATACCCTGTCCGGTTGGAAATATATCTTTTCATACTCAAATCCGGCAGGCAACCGCTCTTGGAGCTCCGTCATTCGCGCCTCGACCAGCTTACCTACATCCGTAACCACAACGCCTGGCTCCATCGAAACGCAAAGAGCGATTGCCGGATGACCGTTCACCCAAAAGCCCCTGGTCTGCGGATCGGCATACTCCTTTGCAACTTCGGCAATATCGCCTAACTTTACCTGCCCGCCGGAAGGCGTTTGCATAATAAGGTCTTTCACATCTTCAGCGCTCCTTAGTTTGCCACCGACCTCATTACGCAGCAATTGACCATCCGAATAGTAATGCCCGGCATTGACTGGCTGATTGCGGGCATCGATAGTAGTCATAATTTGCACAGGGTAGATGCTGTTGCGTGCAATCATTTCTTTGGGGAGCTTTATATTTACATTTTCATTCCTTGTGCCAAAGAATGAAATCCGCCTTACTCCTTTCAATTCAAGGAGTTCACGTTTAATAAGCCCGGCATATTCTTCCATTTCCGCAAGCGTATAGCCTTCGGCGGAAAGGGCATATAACATTCCGTAGATATCACTTACATCGTCTACCACCACTGGAGGATAAGCCCCTGACGGCAACCGTTGCGCGGCTGACTCCACCTTTCTACGAAGAATATCCCAACGTTGTTCGAGACCCTCAACCGGAACAGCCATGTCGATATTGATAGTGATAGTTGACATATTTTCCGAAGAGACCGATTCCATATCGGAAATATTACTGAGTGTCCGTAGTTCATCTTCGAGTACCGATGTAACTTCGAGTTCGACTTCGTGTGCAGAAGCCCCCGGATAGTAAGTTACCACCATTGCTTGCTTGACAGACAATTCAGGGTCTTCCAGTTTCGGCATAATAATGTAGGCGTATATACCGCTGAACACGATCATTACCACGCACGTCCAAAAGAACGTGGCGTTTTTGAAGAAAAAATCAGTCAGTTTCATTATAGTATCCCTCCTACATTTGTTTTGGCGGGTTGTGCGATTACCCGTACTACATCACCTTCATCGAGGGCACTCAACCCCGATTCAACAATATTGTCTGTTTCGTTCAGGCCAGACAGGATGATGATTCGCCCTTTGCTGTCGAGACCGGATATCTCCACGGGTTTTAACTTCACTTCGGAACGGTCATTCACGACCCATACATAACTTTTACCGTTCTGCATAAATACAGATCTGGGCCAAAGGGTATAACCACCTGAATGTTCTCCATTGCGAATTTCCACCGTTACCTCTACATTCATTCCTATCGAAAGAGCGTTCTTCGCATCTGTTTCGGGAAACAGGCGCATCCTGTATAACTGATTGCTGTTAGATTTGGGATTTATCGAGGCTAATTTCAAAGAAAAGTTATTATCTGCCAATAACCGAGAATGACATGAATAACTTATAAAGTTATCTTTTTGCAGGTAAACAGATGCAGGGAGTTCGCTCTCTATTTCTATGTTATTTACATCGACCAATGTAACAACGGCTGTTCCCGTATTGACCATTTCTGCTTTTTCAAAATGAATAGCCTGGATATAGCCCGATATAGGAGAATGAAGTTGGGTGTAGTTGACGGTGTTCCGGTTCGATTCCAGTTGTACTTTCAACTGCTCCAATCCGGCTACGGCTTTTTCATAATCATTGTCGGTTATATTATTTCGACGGTGTAGTTCTTCCAGTCTTGTCATTTCCGTACTCAACTGTCGGTACTGGCTTTCGGTAGCTGCCAGTTGCAGTTGGTAATCCGTATCGTCCAACCTGGCAATGAGCTGTCCTTCACGGATATAGTCACCCTCATCAACGCACAATTGCTTGATTTGTCCGGCTATTTTAAAACCGAGATCAATCTGCTGCGCTGCTTTGACCACTCCGGGGAACGACCGGAATGTATTTCCTGCGATAGGCTCGGCATGTACGATATACACGTTTTTTACAATCGGTTTTTCTTTGACGCCATGGTTCCCACAAGAACAGAGTAGCGCAAAACAAAGGAGAGACAAGCTGAATAGTTTCATTGTTATTACTGTTATTATTATTTTTGTGTAAAGGTGAAGAATTCTCACATGCCATTTAGGCATTATAGTCGTCATTATTGACCAAAAAGTCGGAATCGAGTCATACAAAAGAAAAAATGATTATTTTTGTTGACCAAATTAGACGTTCATGAAAGACAAAGCACAGAATATTGGTTTACGAATGGTGCAGGAGTTCGCCTCTACAGAAGCGTTATCAGACAAGTTCCTTATTTTTGATAACTATACGTCTCCGATGGAACATCTGGGAACTTTTGCCATTACCGGACACCCTGTCAAATTAGATAGCCTCTTAATTGTAATATGCTCGGAGGGGTATGCCCGGTTAATAGTCGGTTTTGAAGAGATTACAGTGCTGGAAAACCACTTTTTGATAGTGATGGAAGGCAAACCTTTCGAGGTGTTGGAATTAAGCAAGAACTTCAAGGCAGAATTGATGTGCTTAAAAGAAAGCCTCTTCGAGTTGCAGGGAAGTCATATACTAAGATTCCTCCACTTAATCAGAGAAAATCCCTGTCAACCGGTATTGGCTTCCAAAAAGCAGGAGTTTGAAGTCCTATTGAAATGTTTGAAACAAACGATGACAGATACCGGAAATATATTTCGTCAACAGATCATTCAATACTATTTATATATCTTGGCTTGTAATATCTTTAATTTGCTTTTAACCAACTACGCTCCGGCAGTTTTATCCCGAAGCGAATCCATTTTTCAGGAGTTCATAAAGAATGTAGAAAAATACTTTCGCAAGGAAAGGAGTGTCGGTTTTTATGCAGACAAACTGAATCTGACCCCGAAATATCTTTCTACTGTGATTCAACAACAAACGGGAAAACATGCAACGGATTGGATTGACAAATATACTATTTTAGAAGCCAAGACCTTGCTTAAATCGTCCACTCTCTCCATCCAACAAATAGCCTATGACTTGAATTTCTCGACTCAATCCCATTTTGGTCGATATTTCAGAAATCATACAGGAATGTCGCCAAAGCTATACAGAAATTCGTAAGTAGATGCTGCTTCCTTTCTATTTTCCCAGCTTGCGCACTTGATCATTGAAGGTTTCACGGTCAATAGCCTTCTGACGGATGTACACCCGTTTGTTATAGACCGTCTGGGTTGACCAGTGGAAGAAATCTGCAATTTTGCTGGAATCCGTAACGCCGAGATGCATTAGTGCGAATATGCGCAATTCCGTGTTTAGCCGCCCCTCTTCCTTGGGGATGATACGGTATTCGGGTTGAAGTAAAGAGTTGAAGTCGCTCACGAAAGAAGGATAGACATGTAAGAAAATAGCATCGAAAGTCCGATAAAACTCCTTTAATTCAGATTCTATCATGATGGGAGAATCCGTAAATTTCAGTAGGTCTTTATACTGCTGGGTTTTCACCTTGTTGTTGATGTTTTTTCGGTATTGGTCAAGCTTACTGATGTAGTCAGAACAGAGGGTGAGCACAAATCCTATATATTCTTCTTTGATGATATTCTGGTCATAGAGTTTTTCATTGGCTTCTTTCAGCAGGTTGTTGGTTTCTGTAATCTGCTGGTGAAGTACGGTGATTTCATGCAGGCTGTTCTTCAACCGTTCATTGGCCGACTCCAACTCTGTATTCGAAGCAGAAAGCAGTCCATTCAGATTCTTCAGTTCTATCCGTTGCCGGCTACGGTGTTTCAAAATTCTGTACGTATATATCAGAGTAAGGGTGAGCAGGCAAGAAACGAATCCGATAACCCATAGCGACCAGCTTAACTGTCTGTTTTTAGCTTTCTTAATTTGCAGACTTGTCTTCTGTATGGCATCAAATGTAGAGAGACAAGAAACCATACGGACCCGATTGTTCATGATATGGGCCATTTCCAGACATAGGGAGATATATTTGTAAGCGCGCTCATTATCCCCTTTTTCATTGAGTAGCGTAGCCAAGTCATGCAATGTAACGTTATCGTTGTTGGCCAGTGTCATATCCATGATGGCGGCTTCTGCCAAACACTCCAGCCTCAGATCCGGTTGATTGTTGTCCCGATATAGTGTGGATAGCATATATAGCAATTTGCTGTTAGCGATGCTGATTGTCTTTGATGTTTCCAAATATACTTTTATTGCAACGATGGAACCGGAATAGTTCCCGGCTCGTAAGTCTTTTAATCCTTTATAAAGAATGTAATAGGGATTTTCATGAGGTAGTACATTCAAGGTAGAATCTATATAAAAGTGTTCTCTCTCGTAATAATAATCTCGCTTATCGCTACCACCGTCTGTATATTCGGCAAATCGGGAGTAGAGCAGAGACATCTGTCCCAAATATTCTATAAGCATACCTCCTGTTAGTTTGTCGTGGTCTATTTGTCGCATCTCTTCAACAGATTCATGCAGTTGTCCAATAATGGCATAAATATATGACCTCTGTATACGACATAGGTTCATCATGTTGTCATCACCCGTCTGTTGGGCAATGACAATATTGGCATTGACATATACGAGTGCCGAATCTATATTGAAATATTGATATTCCTGAAACAAACGTTTGTTGTGTTCATAGCGCGCCTGTAGCGTATTGGGCATAGGTTTACTAGCTATCCGGTTGATAGCCGATTGGCGCTGTTCGATGACTTGAGGGTAGTTCTCTATCAGTGAATCCAGTGTGTTCAACAGGTTTGCAGCCTTGTCGCTATAGAATGCTGCTTTACCTTGTAGGCTACATAGGAAAAGTAACAAAAAGGTTCTGGCAACTGTTTTCATACTTATATTCTTATTTTGCCCTAAAGATACTAAGATATTTGGAAACACTACAGTTTTCATTATCCTATGACGTAAAAAGCAGAATTTTTCACTACACTTTTTCATCCGGATAAGGAAATTAGCCTCATCAAATCGTCTATAAAATCTACTTTTTTATCGTCCAACACAAAGCATAAATCATTGATTATAAAATAAATATATTGAATTAGAATCTACCGTCACCAGCTACCCGCAGTTAGGTTATCTATATTAATATCGTAATTTAGCAGCAGAAACGGAAATTCATTAGAGGAAATTACAATGAATAAGGCAAGAGTTTCGGATTTAGAATCAGAAGTTAGGATTGAAACCTCTTTACATGGTGAAAAGGGAAAATCACCCATCTTCCGTGCCTATGCAGAGTGTATCTCGTGCCTGCGCAAAATGTCTTTTGTGCCTATGAAATCTTAGAATAAAGGATTTGTTCGCAAAAATAAAGCCTTTGTTTCTATAACTAAAGCCTTTATTCATAGAAATAAATCCTTTATTCTAAGATTGCGTCGCATCGAAACGGACTTTGCACCCCATATCGTTTATGTTTGCGTAGGGAGCAGGTTGCAAAGTGTCATCCGAAGCTTTGTGGGCACAGTTGCAGAAGTGTGGTAAGAATGAACATACGGTGTCGCAGAAGATAATGGATATCATAATTCACATATCTATTACAAACTAATAAACCTAAATCCGAAACTTGAGATAAGGTAACTTTATACTAATTACTAATACTTAAAAAACAGAACAATGAATCGTAAATTTAGTTTTAACAAGTCTATGCTATTTGCAGGATTATTGTCTGCCATGACACTGGGAGCAACCTCTCAGGTCTATGCAGTTCAGAGTCCTGATGTGCAGAAGATGCAGCAACAGACGGTAAAGTTGACAGGCAATGTATCCGATGCAATGGGTGCCATTATCGGCGCCAGTGTGATAGAACAAGGTACAACCAACGGTGTGATTACCGATATTGAAGGTAATTTCACGCTAACGGTCAACCGGGGAGCCAAACTCGAAATCTCCTATGTAGGCTATAAGACCCGCGTTATAGAAGTAACAGATGTCACTCATCTCCAGATTACGTTGGAAGAAGACTATCGGGAACTGGAAGAAGTGGTAGTAGTGGGCTACGGTGTACAGAAGAAGAAACTCGTTACCGGCGCCACCGTACAAGTGAAGGGTGATGATGTGACAAAACTCAATACCACCAGTGCACTGGGTGCATTACAGAACCAGACGCCCGGCATCAACATTACAGCCAACAACGGTCTGCCCGGCGAAGGTTTCAAGGTGAATATTCGCGGTATCGGTACCGTGGGCGACTCTGCACCGCTGTATGTGATTGACGGTGTGGCCGGTAGCGACATCAATACGCTCAACCCGGCAGATATTGAGTCTATCGATGTGCTCAAAGATGCTGCTTCGGCTGCTATTTATGGTTCGCGTGCCGCTAATGGTGTTATCCTGGTTACGACCAAACAAGGTAAGACGGGCAAGATACAGCTCAGTTACGACATGTATTACGGTTGGCAGAACGTATATAAGATGCCCAACACGCTCAATGCGCAGCAATTCATGGCAATTACTGATGAAACCAACTTCAATAACGGTGTTCCGGCGCTGAACTGGCAGACACAATTGGGCGAATACACTTGGAATATGCTTCAGAACGGTTGGCAAGGTACTAACTGGCTCGACGAGATGCGCAACGAGAATGCAGCGATGCAGAACCATGCCATCAATCTGACAGGTGGTAACGAGATGAGCAAGTTCTCAGCCGGTTTCAGTTTTACCTCGCAAGACGGTATTATAGGCAAGGGTACTGTGCCCAACTATACGCGTTATACCGCCCGTATTAACTCCGATCATGTGCTCCTCAAGGGAAGCGATCGGGACATCATCAAGATTGGCGAGAATTTACTGTTCTACTACTCAAACCAGAGCACGATAGCACAGACATCTACTCTCTATAACGATGTCTATAATTCCATAAAGACTACTCCGCTATTGCCTATGCACAATGCCGAAGGAGAACTGTTCGACTACCACGACATGCAGCAAACGGGCTGGGTGTATGACGATAAACAGGGCAATCCTATTCTGATGATGCAGAAGGCGCATGGGCTGAACAAGAACCGCACATACGGCCTCAACGCGACTGCCTATCTGGAGGTAGAACCCATTAAGAATCTGAAGTGGCGCAGTTCGTTCAGTTACCGTATGACCAACAGCTCCTACCGTTCACTTACCGCTCCCTATCAGGCTGCTACAAACGAGGGAAGTGCCTCATATATTGTGGCCCAGAGCTCAGCATTGGGACATAACATTTCGCAGGAGAATACAATCTCTTACATCCTTCCCAATTGGAACGGTCACCTCTTTGATGTACTGGTAGGCCAGTCGTTTGAGAAGACCATACCGGGCGAAAACCTTTCTATAATCAACAGCGTGACGGAAGGGCAACAATTGCCCACGATGAAACCCGATATGGATCATGCGTGGATATCCAACACCATCGGAAACGCCGCCACCGACATCGAGGGCTATCCGTTTGACGAATGGGCGCTGGCCTCGTTCTTCGGTCGTATCAACTACAATTACAAAGACAAGTACATGGCTACGCTGATTATTCGTGCCGATGGCTCTAGTAACTTTGCCCGTGGAAATCGCTGGGGCATCTTCCCCTCTGTATCGGCCGGATGGCTTATCAGCGAGGAAAAGTTTATGGAAAGCACCCGTGGCTGGCTCGACTTCCTGAAACTGCGTGCCAGTTGGGGACAGAATGGTAATCAGTCGATACCTAACTTTCAGTATGTGTCGCCCATTGCTTTCGACCTCTCGCATGGCTACCAGTTTGGACAGACACACATCGCAACGGGGAAGCTTCCTACCACCGGTGCCTATGCCACCACATTGGCCAATGAAAATGTGACGTGGGAGAAGTCCGAACAAATCAACTTGGGTATTGATGCCGTATTCTTGGGCAACCGCTTGCGGGTAAGCGCCGACTGGTACAACAAGAAGACCAAGGACTGGCTCGTACAGGCTCCGGTACTCTCCACAGCAGGTACCCAGGCCCCCTACATCAATGGTGGCGACGTGAGCAACAAGGGTGTGGAACTCTCCCTCGCCTGGAACGACCGTGTGGGTAAGGACTTCACATACGGATTGAGCCTAAATGCCTCGTATAACAAGAATGAAGTCACCCGTATTGCCAATTCAGAGGGCATCATCCACGGCAATGAAGGAGCTATTGCTTCCGTCAACGCCGCCGAGTTCTACCGGGCACAGGTTGGTTATCCCATCGGTTACTTCTGGGGCTATCAGACAGCCGGTGTTTTCCAAAACCAAAAGCAGATTGATGATTGGAAGGCAGCAGGCAACGGTGTGGCACAGGCCAACCCTCAACCCGGCGACCTGATTTATGTGGATCGCCACCACGATGGAGTTATCGACGAAAAAGACAAGACCATGATTGGCAATCCACACCCCGACTGGCGTCTGGGCTTCTCGGTCAATCTCGGATGGAAGGGCTTCGACTTCTCGGTCACCACTTCCGGAGCCTTTGGGCAACAACTCTACTATGGCACGCGCCAGCACACCATCGAGGCATTTGACCGCTGGCATGGCGAAGGTACATCCAACCGCTACCCGCGTCTGGGCAACAGTGCCATGATTGCAGAACATGTGACTGATATTGACATAGAGAACGGCGACTATCTCCGCATTCAGAACATGACATTGGGATATGACTTCAAGCGCCTCTGGAAGAATTGCCCACTGTCGCAACTGCGCCTCTATGTAAGTGTACAGAATCTCTACACCTTCACCGGCTATAAAGGAATGGATCCGGAGGTAGGTTTCGGCGGTACCGACCGTTATGGCGAAAACGCCACTTCGTGGGTGAGCGGCATAGATATGGGATCTTATCCGATCGCCCGTACCTGGCTGATTGGCGCCAATCTGAAGTTCTAAGACACTGTTAACTCTAAATTAAAATAAAACAATGAAAACAAAAAAAGTAACGAAATATATGGGGATAGTCGCGCTGGCCGCGATGACGCTCTGCTCGTGCGAGGATCTGCTCGATACCAAGAACTATACACAGTCCAACACGCAAAATTTCCCCACATCGATGGATGATGTGGAAATGCTTGTGACATCTATGTACGCCAACCTGAATCATCAGGCGGCAAAGCCCGAATCCTCCTATTTGCTCACCAACCTCTATGCCAGCGACGATATGTTTGCCGGAAGTCAAGATGCGGAACTCGACCATCTGATGTATAAGAGTGATTCACAGTTTGACTTCTGCTGGGATATTCACTATAAGGGCATCTATGCCGCCAATACCTGCCTGGAGGGTCTTGACCTGATGGAGGCTGCCGACAACGTGCCCGATGCCGGACTCTTCAGCCAACGTAAGGGCGAAGCCTGTTTCATGCGTGCCTTCCAGTACTACGAACTGGCTGAACTGTTTGGCGGCGTACCCCTGATACTCAGCACTACGCAAGAGACTAACACGCCCCGTGCTACTGCCGACGAGGTGTGGGCGCAGATAGCTACCGATTTGCAGCAAGCTATCAGCCTTATGAGCGATAAGAAGTATCACGAAATAGAGTCCGGACACGCCACCAAATGGGCAGCCCAGGCGCTGATGGCCCGCTGCTTCCTCTTCTATACCGGCTACTACCAGAAAGAGGCTATGCCCACGGCCGACGGCGGCAGCATAACCAAGCAACAAGTGGTAACCTGGCTGGAAGACTGCATCGCTAACTCCGGACACCAGTTGGTGGGCGATTTCCGCAACCTATGGGCATACACCAACGAATATACGGTAGACGACTACGCATATACGGCCGGTGTAACAGGAGTAGATGGCCAGCCCCTCCGCTGGGCAGGCAACGGCAATGCCGAGGCTGTGTTTGCCGTGAAGTTCGGCAACTTTGCCGGTTATTCCTACGAAAATCAGGGCGGCTACTGCAATCTCTATCTGAGTTTCTTCGGCATCATGAGCAAAAGCGACAATGGGGCTGCTTTCCCCTTTGGCAACACCAACTCCTTTGGAACGGTTCCTACCAGTCTCTGGGACTCCTGGGAAGCAGCCGAGCCTGATGATATCCGTCGCAGAGCATCTGTTATCGTAGACGAAGATGAATTCGATATGGCCAATTATGAAAGTGGCGAGGTGCGCCAACAGTGGGAAGAGACCGGTCTGTGGAACAAGAAATTACAGCCCATTCTCTCCAAGCAAGCATACGACAAGATGGGTTCCTGGGGCAACTCGCTCTTTTGGATAGCCCATCCTGAATTTGCGGGTATGAACGATCCCTACATTCAGCCCCGTTGGGCAGCCATGTTCGAGGACCTTTACATCATCCGCTTTGCCGACGTGCTGCTTATGCACAGTGAATTAACCGGCAATGCCGACAACATGAACCGGGTGCGCGCCCGCGCTGGCCTGCCCGCCATCGGCTATTCGCTGGAGGCATTGCAGCAGGAGCGTCGCCACGAACTTGCCTTCGAGGGACAGCGCTTTCAGGACATTCGTCGCTGGCACATTGCAGAGACTGAACTCAACAAACAGAACAATACCACGCTAAAGAATCTGGGCGTAAGTACCGTGATGCGCGATGGCAAGTATGCCGCACGTTATCAAGCCACCGGCGGATTCTGGCCTATTCCGCCCGCGCAAATTCAGTTGTCCGACGGTGTACTCACGCAAAATCCCGGCTGGGACACTCCGGACGCGCGCTACACCACTTGGAATTTCGATTAAGTAATTTGTAGCTCTAAATTATTAAAAATATCATCATGAAAAACTTTTGCAAATACATCAGTATAATCGCTGTGATGGGAGCATTCGCATCTTGCGACCCTATCACCGACACATATACCATAGACGATAGCACCATCCCCGCTGATGAGCTCCAACTCAGTGTGGCTCCGAAGGTGGTCGATGGCAAAAATGGTAACATCATTGTTGTAGAAAACAATTCTCCGATACTCTCTGAATGGAGTGTAGGCGA
>UMGX01039078.1_pt1 | contig 16742 bp, 14 predicted proteins | sample 1965411 | NCBI WGS metagenome assembly UMGX01 (sample SAMEA4836086, study PRJEB28245) | human gut metagenome | biome: gut microbiome; material: fecal sample | place: Denmark | collected 2008 | reverse complement strand
AAGAAAATAAAACCATTGTTCATTGAAATGAAGAATAAAATCGGTGCGCTGGCTGCACAGATTAAAGAACTCACCAGAGAAAGAGATAATTGGAAAAGTAAGTTTCAGAAGAAAAAGAAAGAGCATGAGAACACAAAAAAAGAACTGGCAGAAGTTCAAAAGGATTATCAGAAATTATCCAGTGAGAAAGAAATTCTACAGGGACTTGCAGACAGATATAACCGACTTTTACGCATGTTGGGGAAAGATATGGTAGAAAGACTGGTGCAGGACGATATCCGGATACAGGCGGAACTTGAAGCGAAAAAGCAGAAAGAGCAGATGCCGAAAAAAATAGGTGACCGCATACAATGGGCACGAGAACGAAGTGAAGAACACAATGCACAAATTAAGAAGAATAAAGCAAAATACAGCGGAATGGAGTTGTAAGAATATGAAGAAACAGATTTATGATGAAAAGAATGGACTGAGTTACACATTGCATGGAGATTATTATCTGCCGGATCTGGAAATCAATGAGGAAGAACCCACATATGGGAAATATGGAATAATGCGAAAACAGTTTCTGAAGGAACACAGGAGTGCTAGGTATCAATATCTGGTACTGACCGGGAAACTGACGGAGCATCTGAATCAGGTTGATAAGGAAGTAAGAGAAAAAGTTGAGATGCTGGTGGAGCAGATGGCTGAACAATGGGGAGTGACAGATGAACTGAAGATGCAGGATCAGATGGAATGGGTGAAGAGGATGAATAATATTGGGAGTATAGTTGATAATCAAATTTATATAGAAATAATAACAAAATGAATTGACAGAACTTATGTTCGATAATATAATTATTTAAAGACGAGAAATAATGTACAAAAGAAAAAAAAGTGTGTATAATATAATCGGAAACTTATATATTATCATTGCTTAGAGGTGGAAAAATGAACGATCAATTGCCTTACGATGTTGATATTCAACTAGCAGAGAATGAAAATGTAGAGATTGATGCCAGTCATTCTGATGAGAATGAATTTGAACATAAGAGAGAATTATTAAAGAAAACAAAAATTGTTAAGCAAACATGGTCTATTTTAGAAATTTTTCAAAAAATTAAAGAAGGAAAACTTTTATTAAATCCTGAGTATCAGAGAAATGTAATTTGGGATAAGGCAAAAAAGACAGCATTTATAGAATCTTTATTTATGGGAATTATTATACCACCAGTGTATGTTGTTGAAATTCCAGGAGATAATATTTTGGAGGAAAACACATATGAGGTAGTTGATGGAAAACAGCGTTTATCAACTGTTGATGACTTTATAAAAGGAACTTTGGTATTGCAAGAGAAGTCATTAGAATATTATCCGGACTGGTTTGCAGGAAAAGCATTTTCTGGTATTAGACAAGAACATTCAGAAATGGTGAACGAAATGTTGTCATCTGTGTTAGATATATATGTAATAACTGCAAACTCGCCGGAATTTACCAAATATGATATTTTTTCAAGACTAAATAAAGGTGCTGAGAAACTTAAGGTGAATGAAATTCGTAAAGCAATTTATCGTTCTGAGACTTTGAAGATAATTGAAAATTATGTGAATGAACATGTGGAAGACTCGCAATATAAAATGGTTTTCACAACAAATGATATTAAAAGATATGAAGATTACGGTAGATTTTATAGAAGTATTGCTTTTTTTGTTAGAACAAATCCAGAAAAAAATTGTGTTGAACGATATAATTCTAGACCAAGGGAAATGATTAATGATGTTTTATATGATATACAACAAAGAAATATAATTATGGATCCAGAAAATGTATTGAGCATCATTCAGCAAACCATACAGTTGTTAATACGATTTAAAGAAAATAGTAACAAACAGTATTTAATTGATGCATGCATTCATTATGCAGTACTCAATCCACAAAAAGTCATGGAACTTGCAAATGCTATTGAGACAGATGACGTGATATTAGAGTCTTTAGAAAAATCACCTCAAACGACAACCAATGTTAATAATAGAGCAAAACGTGTTCGTGAATTAATGAATAGTTAGAGATAAAAGATGAGTAACCAAAGAGAAATAACAGAACAATTAGATGCCTTAAGTATATATCATTTTCTGTTAAACTATACAACTTTAGAAGAAATGATCAAGAGTTTATATGTGGAAAAATGGCCTAACTTTAATAATGAAGTTCAACAACGCCTTATGTTTTATCAAGGTGGATTGAATATGCAGAAGAGTTTTATAGAGTATGATACATATTCCGTAGTTACACAACATCATAAGTTTGATGTGGAGGCAATGCTTAATAATTTAACATTAAATCAAATGATAAAGGTTGAAAGAAAAGAAAATCAGATTTCAGAGTTGAAGTTTGATATTCAATCATTACAGAATAGGACGATTGTATATCCGTGTATTGATTGTATTTTGAAATTATTGAACATGCGGAATATATTAGCTCATAAAATGAATGACTTGAACTTTAAAAATAAAGAATACATTGATGTGCTAAAGAATGAAATTATACAGCAAAGAAACATGGGGTGGTTAAAGATGTATGACTTAAATTTATTATCAGAATCAGCACGATGTATTGTAAGTAATTATATATATATGAATATAATATATGAAAAACTTAGGAGTTGAAGAGATGATAAAACAATGGATAATTGAAAATATACCAGATTTTAATACTACAATACATACGGAGGAGGATATGAAGATAAAAATCCTCTTACCATATTTAAAATCTTTAGGATATGTAGATGAAGAATTAAGGTTTGAAAACGGAATAGATGTTCAGATTGGAACCAAAAAGACAAAAGTTTATTCAGATATAGAAGTAATAATCAACGGTAAAGTCGAAATGGTCATTGATGCAAAAAGACCTAGAAGAGCACTAGCTGAAAAAGATTTATTGCAGGCAGTAAGTTATGCTAAACTAATAGATACACCGCAAGCAATGTATGGGGTTGTATGTAATGGAATAGATTGCGTAGTGACAGATACATATACGGGAAGAAGATCAGTAGAAATACCAACAAAACCGCAACTGTTGAGAGCAATAGACAAGGCAAAAAAACCTATTATGAAGGAAGTAGATCTCAGGGAGGTTGAAAGTGTTCTCTTTACATTACATAATTCAAAAGAACTATATAAAGTAATTCAAGATAGTAAAGATGTTATAGAACGTAGGGCATTGATTCGGAGTGATCAATCTTTTAGAGAGATGACAAAAGTTTTGTTGGTAAAAATGAATGAAGAGCGAAGAGTTCGTGCAGGGGAGGGAAATAATAGATTTAATATAGATTATGTTTCATCAAAAGCCAGGTTAAATGAGGTTGAGGAAATAGTTGTTTTTAAAGAATTGTTTGAAGATGCAAAGGCAAAGTATCCTAATATTTATACGGATGAGAATGAACAGATAAATATTACAGATAATTTGTGTATATGTCATCTTATAAAGAATTTAGAGCCATTTTCTTTTCTTGGGACAGGCGATGACATAAAAGGAACAGTCTACGAAATATTTTTAAAAGCAACGTTAAGAGGTGAATTTGATCAATATTTCACACCAAGAGAAATAGTTGAGTTTATGGTGAAATGCGCTGATCCAAACATTGGTGATGTTGTTTTGGATCCGGCATGTGGATCTGGTGGATTTTTGATTCAAGCATTTAATTATGTTAATGCCCAAATTGCTTCAAGTAATGGATCAGAAATCGAGAATAATAACAAATTCAAGAATTTAATTGATAAATGTTTGTGGGGGCATGAAGCAGATTATGATCTTCATGTATTAGCTAAGATCAATTTGATTATGCATGGTGATGGCTGGAACAATATTTATCAGGGGGATACTTTAAGTAGTGACAAGTTACCAGATAATTATTTTGATGTTGTGCTTGCAAATCCACCGTTTACGATTCCATATAGTTTTGAAGATGTTCTTCAGAATTATGAGTTGGGACTTGATAAGACTGCCGAAGAATTAGATATATTATTTGTTGAAAAAAGTATAAACGTGTTAAAAGAAGGATGCGATCTCTATATAGTTCTTCCAGAAGGTTTATTGAACAATAAAAAATATCTGTATTTTAGACAATGGTTATTGAAAAAAACAGATTTGTTAATGAGTATATCATTACCAGAAGGTGCATTTATACCATTTGGAGGTTCTGTATCAAAGACTTGTATACTAGGTGTTAGAAAAAAATCAAGTCTAAGTTCATATGTTAGACCACAGCATGTTTTTTTAGGCAAAGCAGTCGAAATAGGATATGAACTAGGAAAGAAAAATTATAAGCCTCATAATAAGAATGATTTCGCAGAGTTTGAGTATATGATGAGTGAAATTTTTCAAGGGTTAAGATATACTTCAAATAAAGCAGAATGTGGTTGGATTGATCAAACAATGGTTTCATCATATAGAATAGATGCAAATTATTTGATGAATAAAATTAACAGCCAGTTAATGAAAGAACAATATGGAAAAGTTGTGCCGTTAGGTGAGGTTTGTACTATTGAAAATAACAGCGTAAATGTAAAAGATGATGTAGATTATTATTATCTGGAAGTTCCAGATATTTCTCCACAAACTGGTACAATTACTAATATTAGGAGAGTGAAAGGAAGGGATATAGGAGATTCATTTCATAAATTTTATACAGGAGATATTCTTTTTACGAGAATCAATCCACGTATTAGTCGTGTCGCAATAGCTCCTGAATTGAAAGAGTATGGAATTGTTTCTAAAGAAGTATACAGAATTGTATATAAAGATAATACGTATATAAATGAAAAAAACAAGTATGTAATATGTGCACTACTTCAGAACGAGAATGTTATAAAACAAATCGTACGATTATCAACAGGTTCATCATCATCAAGGGCACGGGTTCAAGTAGAAGATTTATTAAATGATGTGTATATACCAATTCTGAGTGAAATGTCTCAAAAACAAATTAGCGATTCAATTTATAAAATGTCAAAAGAAATATGGGATCAATCTCAGAAACTTTTGGAAACATATCAAAAAAATCAGGAACTATTGGGAAGTAAAATTGACATAAATGAGTTCAGGGGAATATAGGTCAATGATAACACCATGATAACAAAATCCCCAAAAACCATACGGACACAGCGGAAAAATCCGGATTTACCCTCACAAAGCACACGAAAGATCATCATTTGCACACCACGATACGCCGGTCTGATATCGTGAAGGTGGACGTACAGTAGGATCTGGACGTGTTGCTACAATCATCGAGTAATTGCTAAAAGCAGATTTTATAGGACTTTCTGAAATTTCAGAAAGTCCTATTTTGCGTATGACGGGCATGCCGTCAGTCTGTGGTGAAAGTCCACAAGGGGCGTAGTTGCCGACGAACCCCATAGCGACTCCCAAGGTCTACATCGTAAGGTGCAAGCGAGAAGAAGGGATAGCGAAATCGCAGCCTGACGAACAGAAATCTGATATAAGGCACACATGGCGGATAAGCTGGCGCGAGACAGTGAAGTCCGAAAGGCAACCGTAACCCATGTGTGTAAATCAGGCAGGTAGACGAGGAAAGATTGGCGGGCTTATCCCGTGAGGTCTCACAGGCGGGGAAATACCGTAGTAACAACGAACTGTGAGAAGTCAGCAGAAGCCATAGTAGGTAAAGCCCTGAAATGGGAGTTGCTGAAGGGCTGAACAATGTAACCGTGTAATCAAATGTATGCCCCATGGAATACCTGACAGCAGGAAGGGCAAAACGTAAATGAGCAGGTACTGCACAACTTAGGGCGAATCCATGGGAACGGAAAGGAGAAAGCACACAAGGCAATGTCAGAACTGTTGGAAAAGATACTGTCCAAAGACAATATGAACACTGCATACAAGAGAGTCTGTGCCAATAAAGGCGCAGGAGGAGTAGACGGTGTATCAGTCGAAGAACTTGGCGATCATATCAAAGAGAATTGGGAAAGTATCAGAAATCAAATCAGGAGCAGGAAGTACAAACCACAACCTGTCAGGAGAGTGGAGATACCTAAGCCAAACGGTGGAATGAGAAAACTCGGAATCCCTACGGTAATGGACAGGGTAATACAACAAGGCATCGTACAGGTGATAAGTCCCATATGTGAACCTTTGTTTTCAGAGTGGAGTTATGGTTTCAGACCGAGCAAGAGCTGTGAAATGGCAATCAGGCAACTGCTCGTATATCTAAACGAGGGATATGAATGGATTGTGGACATCGACTTGGAGAAATTTTTCGATAATGTACCGCAGGACAAGTTGATGAGTCTGGTTCATGACATTATCAACGATGGCGATACAGAATCCTTAATCCGTAAGTATCTGAAAGCAGGAGTCATGACAACGCAAGGATATGAGGAAACAAAACGCGGAACCCCGCAGGGAGGAAATCTGTCACCATTGCTGTCAAACATCATGTTAAATGAATTGGATAAAGAACTGGAAGCAAGAGGACTGCGGTTCACAAGATACGCAGATGATTGTGTGATAGCGGTCAAAAGCGAATGGAGTGCAAAAAGAGTCATGGGGACGGTATCGGACTGGATACAGAGGAAACAGGGGTTAAAGGTCAACATGACCAAGACCCACATCACAAGACCGATGAAGCTAAAGTATCTAGGTTTTGGGTTCTACAAAGACAGCAAGACGAAGGAATGGAAGTGCAGACCCCATCAGGAATCTGTGAAGAAGTTCAAAGACAGGCTGAAAGTGCTGACCTGTAGGAAAATGCCGGGAACAGTCACGAGTAAGATTGAGAAAATCAATCAGGTGACAAGAGGGTGGATTAACTACTATGCCCTTGGCTCTATGAAAACAGCAATGACAGAGATAGACGCCCATTTAAGAACAAGACTCAGAGTCATCATCTGGAAACAGTGGAAAGTGCGGAAGAAACGCCAATGGGGATTGCAGAAGCTGGGAATCGGAAAAGACCTAGCAAGGCTGACGGCGTATTGTGGAGACCGCTATTACTGGATCGCGACAAAGACATGCGTTGCCAGGGCAATCTCAAAAGACGTATTAACCAGAGCAGGGCTTAAAAGCTGTCTTGACTATTACAAGGAGCGTCATGCTTTGAAGTTATGTTGAACCGCCGTATGTCGAACGGCATGTACGGTGGTGTGAGAGGGGAGAGAAAATCTCCCCTACTCGATTAAAGTCATAATCTTGATTTCAATTAAATGACCCTTTTCTTTTCTGACTGTGGCAGATAAGAGTAAGTAGGGATAACTCTACCCGTATTCAATCGTTTGAAATCTTAATGAGGTTACTGGGGTATGGTCTTTTCCCCGTAAGTACATCATCATATAATTTCTGCTTTGTATCGATATATTCGATACTATTGTTTATTTCCTGCAATTTTTCCAAAATTTCTGAAAAAAGCTTGACCGGTAGTTACTACCGAGTTTTACAATCTGATTGTATTCTGAAGAACACAAGATGTCAAAGAGGTTATGATTATGGAGTTGTAACATTAAATAACGGAGTAAAAATGCCAAAACTCGGTTTTGGTGTATTCCAGATTACAAAGGAAGATTGTGAAAGATGTGTGTTAGACGCTATAAAGGTAGGCTATCGTCATATCGACACAGCTCAGTCTTATTTTAACGAAGAAGAAGTCGAAAACGCCATCAGCAAATGTGGATTGAAAAGATTTGTTTATCACAACGAAAGTATGGATTGACAATTATGAATATGAACAAGCCAAAGAATCCGTCTTGAAATCTATGGAGAAGCTGAAAGTCGATTATCTTGAGTTAGTCCTTTTACATCAGCCGTTTAGTGATTATTATGGTGCTTACAGAGCTTTACAGGAGTTCAAGTAGAAGTCAATCCATTACATCAGCAGATACCAGCACAGGCTTTTTTCCGATGATATAATTCAGTTCTTTTGCAGAAAGAGGGGATTATGAAGCTATCTTCTTTTGGGGAAGTCATCAAAGCAATGTAACTATAAAAATTTTATTTGCAGAAGATAAAAAACTATTGACGAACACATGTTCGACTGCTATAATACGAATTACAGAACAGATTTAACTGGCCAGAATCTGGTATCTGTAAGAGTTTCGGCAAAGCAGGATTTCAGCAGAGCGACTCTGTCGGGCAGCACAGAGCTGTATCAACGGTTTTCTTTCCCTTATCCGTGATGCTGATGATGATTTTGCGATTACCCGGAGGGTGAAGATAGGGATGAGTTTGATGTCAAATAAAGAGTTGAAAGTAAGCGCGCAGCAAACTGAGGATGCAGTCTGTTTATGGAATGCAGTATGTGAAATTACTGAGCGAGGAAACAATGCGGAGATTAAACGAAAGAAGGACGGGAGTTTTACCGTATATGAAGTCAAAAAGAAAATAGTGGCAGTTTGATAAATCGGTATCGAACGAAGGACTGATAGGAGTCAGAAATCAACAGAGTGAACAATGTGGTTTCCGGCTCCTTTTTATGATCCGCAGGATTGGTAGTGTAACAGAGAAAAGAAAGGAAGGTGTGAAGATGGAAGCAGGGGAAGTAGTTCAATTAATGAAGTTAAACGATTTTACACAATTTAAGAATCAGGACGTCTTAACTATTATAAAAGGCTGCCACGAAAAAACAAGAAGTACTTTTTTCGGAGATGCCCAAAAAGTTGCAGATGTTGATAAAACGTGGGTGAAAGTAGCAATCAATCTTCTACTATTTGCGATCAGCCAGACAGGCAACAACATGTACGGCACGACAGAGGGAATCCGGGACATGAAATACAGGGATAAAGTCGGCAGGCTATTTGAAGGGGATACGTCGCTATGGAAAGATGTGTTTCAGAGATACTTGTCCCACATTGGTGTGAGTGTAAATGAACAGTTGATGGAGAGTTTTTATACAGAGACTTCCAAATTAAACTTTATCATGGGAATGAAAGAGCAGCAAATGGAGGAATGTATTGGACTTTGTTTTGCGCTTGTCCGAATTTACTATGAAAAAGCATTTTCTTTATATTGTCAGAAATGGGAGGATGTCTTAGGAAATGAAATCGTAAGTTCCTACACCGGTGAACAAACTCTATATGAATATGTAGAATCACCAGTTCTGGAAGATGCGGTGCGCCTTTACGTAGAAAATGCAATTCATACTGTTACAGACAGTAAAAACTGGGTTTCCCAGGAGAAAAGAAACCGGGGCATTGCCACAGCGACACACGATGTATTTGTCGTGCATGAGGTAAGAGAGGTCTATCATAGCGAGTATGATCAGGGGAGGGCCGTTTGGAGCTGGCTCCAGGATCAGGAAGTGAAAAGCTGTATCCCTGAAATGAAAAACATTCCGGATTGTCATATTCACAATCAGTCTTATGGAAACTGGTACGATGCTCCCCGCCCAAGTGGAGGGTGTGTGACAGGGGACACGAAAATTTGTCTGAGTGATGGAAGAGAGATTCCCATTTCGCAGATTCGAGAAGGTATGGAAGTGCTCAGTGAAAATGGAACGGTTTCTGTTACTTCGGATGAAAAAGTAATCAACAGGCATATAACCTGTCTATACGGGATCAATGATATTCCGCCGTTTATGTCTTTGGAACATGCTGTTTTGACGGAGGAGGGATGGAAAAGCCTTGACCCGGAAACGACGAACAGCATCAATTCTTTTTACCATGCGGCAAAATTGCAGGTAGGGGATGTCGTATATACGCTCAAGGGCAAGGAAATTGTAAGGAAAATAACGAAGCAGTATGCGGATATTCAAAGCAGGGAAACTTTTACCGGATATGATCTGCATTTCAGGCAGGGATACCAGTCCTATTATGCCAATGGAATTCTGGTGCTGTTGAATTATCCAGAGATCACGATTGCCAGAATAAAAAGGGTTCTGGACAGTATGAGTTTTCAAAAACAAAAGAGGTTCCGGCACATGATAGAGCAGAACTATGATATTTTCAGCGACATGTTTGGAGAATTATCTATGTCACAGTTACAAGAGGAGGTTTTGAAATGAAAATTAAAAAAGTATTGACCCAGCAGTTAAATGTCCTTTCTCTTCCTGAAATCAGGATAGAGGCAAAAAGTAATGATATGGGGTTGGAAAGAAAGTATTCTATTCTGGGTGGGGTTTTATATATTGATGAAAAACCGGTTCATCATTATTTTTCAAAAAATATGTTCTTTTATGAAGATGGGGAGGAGCAGGGGAGCATTTTCCTTGCCCACCACGGTCTGACAGCAGATGTGATAATTAGAAAAAATGGAAAAACGACATTATGTAAAGCATCTTCCCTGCTCCATTATGAAATGACCTATCAGGCTGAGGGGAAAGAAAAGAAACTGGATGCGGCATTTGGTATGGGAATAGACAGTAGCAGGAAGTCTTATTTTTACTGTGGATTGAAACAGAACGGAGAAGAGATCATACCGGTTCCTTCTGGAGAAGAGGAGCAGAAAAACCAGGGAATCCTTTCGGTATCATACGATGAAAAAACAAGGAATCTCATCACCAACTGGAAGACCGACGCCTATGCGATTTTAAAGGATGATAAGGGGCAGCCTGTTTATCCGGAGTTTCATATCCTGTCAATAAAAATGATCTTTGATTCCTTGTACAGAACGTGCGAGGCCACCGTACAGGAGGGGGAACAGCATATTTGTTCCTACGAGGCTTCTGAGATTTCGGTTCACGACAGAGGAACAACCCCGGAGTGTTTTCAAGGAGATTATCGGATTGCCTATCGTACGGAGGAGACGGATACGGTCATTGAGTTGTATGATATAGACTGCATTGTGGAAGAGGATTCATCGGGCAGCCGAAAAAAATATTATTACTGTGGTATAAAATGGAACGGAGAGACGCTGATTCCTGTTCCGGAGACCCGGGAGGAAAGAAAATCCCAGAATTTCCTTGGAATGTTCAAGATGGGGACAGGATGGATGCTGCATCTGGATGGGATCCGTGTTAATGAATACCTTGAGAATCAGGCCGGTTCTAAAGAGAAGTTGTATATACATTCCATCACCCTTTCTGGTTCTCAGGGAAGTATTATAGAAAACAGAAGCAGGGAGGTTTCATATACTGCAAAGGGGAAACTTGTTGTGCCAAATGGATTGGATGAGGCAAGAAAGAGATTCAGACAGAACGCTGTGATTTCAGAGAGCCTGAAAGGCAGATGCAGGGAACTGCACATGGATAAAAAACCTCTAACATTGGAGCAGCTTTGCGGGATCAGACCGCCTTCCGTCATCATATCGACTCAGGACGAGCAGGGGAAAATCGTGGAAACGACATTCGATGGGCAGCAGTACTGTTCGTATAAAACATCAGAACTTCTTATGGATCTGGTTAATTATTATGGCGGAGATATCTCAAACTCAGATAAAAGTATGAAATTTGCGGATATTTTTGGGAAGACAACGGCCGCAAGCCTGGAAGCAATCAATCAGGTAAGCAGGAATATCATTACGGAAATTGAAGAGGCTGAAGATCCGGAGCATAAACTCAGGAAGGGGTATCTTCCTGAATTTCTACGGAAACTGGCTCCCATCATACTGACCAGTACACTTGCAAAAAGAACGGATGCGGAGATTATAAAAGGGTTTGGCGGAAGAGAAAAAGAGGATGAGGCTCTCATAAAATCGAGGTTCTACCTGTCTTACATTCCAGAGGAGGTGAAAGACGGGGACACGAGCAAGAAGGAAAATGATAACAAGAAGCAAGTGTTATCTTCACAGACGGAGTATCATCATCTGACGGCCATCATTGATAAGTACGTGTATTTGTCAATTAATCCGGACCTAAGAGATTATTTGGAGGATCCTACTACAAATTATGAGGGTCAGAAGGAAAATCAGACGGCCCGTGAGTATTGGGCAGAGCGGATGTACTATAATTATGTGGAGACAATACAGCTTCTACATCTGAATTACGCGATAGATCCAGCATGGGTAACAAATATTATCAAGGTACTGGGAATTCTGGATTCCGGAAACCATGACATAAAAGATAGTATCAATGGTACTGTTTTGACGGACTCCGATGGAAATGTTTTTCAGTCCTCCTACTCTCTGGCACTGTATGCCAAGCTTGCGGATTACAATATGATTCAGATGATTGACACGTTTAAAGGAGCGGAAGATTACGAGAATTATTGTAAGTTGTTAATAGCACTTTATGGAAGCTTTTATGATAAATTTAAAAATAAAGAGATTACCATCCCCAAAGATGTAGAAGAAGCAATGCAGAAGTTTTTAAAGGAATCAAAAGAGATCTTTGTACAATGGTCTGTTCTTCAGGCTCAGGAGTTAATGCAGTTTATGATAGCAGGTGGAAGCATGTCCTCCGCTCTCCTGACGTACAATCCCACAGTTCCTGCGGTTTCTAAGTTTTTCTCTGCTGTGAACATACTGGTTGGAGCAGCCTCGTTTGGAAATATTTTTATGAATTGGGATAATCTGACTACATTTCAGAAAGCAGAATCCATTTTGTCTGTGCTTCAGGCGGGATTTTCAATAGCCAGAAATTTTGTGCTGTGGAGAACGGTCAATACTATTTTTGATATGGCGGCATCTCCGGCTGAGAGGATGAATGCGTTTTACCGTTATCAGGTTGGAGGAGGAAGCTTTGATACATTGGAGAGTGTTTCCTTTCACAGTGGAGATTCCTTTGATCTGAAGAGTAATGTGGAGGAGAATGCGACAAGATACGCAAGAAAGGTAAACGAGGGAGAGTATTCAACAATGACGCTGGAAAAGAGCAGCCGGTGTTTTGTGGTGACAGAAGTTATTTTCCAGGCGTTTAATGTAGCTCTTATGGGAATTGCGTTTGTGGCTGAAATTATGGAACTAAATAAAATGTTCCAGAATCCGGGATCTTATTCCGATGTGGAGAAAGCGTTGTCTGTGATCAATACAATATTTACAGGGGTTGCGGTGGTTCTTGGAGTGGCAGAATTTGCTCTGGGCTTTACCGCTTTGGCCGGTTCCTTTGCCGTGGCGACAGTACTTCCGATTGTTAATACTGTATTAATGGGAGCAATGTTTGTCATTTCCATTGTGATGCTCATTATTCATAAAGATCCGGTGGCGCCGATTACACTGCTGATTCAAGAAAAGATTTCCGGTGCGGTTCAGGGGTTGGCGAAGCCAAGTCAGGAATGGATCGATGCTAATACACCAAAGCAATGTTTCCTGGGAGCGTAGGAGAAAGTGATTTTATATGAGTAATTCCAGTAAGGTGTTCTCCGTTTGACAAAGCCATGATACACTGCTAGAAAGGCTACAGCCTTTCTAGCAGAAGCGGATGTAAGGACAGCGATCGTCAAATGTGGCTAGCGGAATACCCAAAGGTTCTTAATCTGTCCGCTGATCCGATCATAGTCCCAAAGCTTTTCAGAGTTCTCCCTGCTGTTGGGATCGTTCACCTTGATTTGCCCGTCCTGATATGCGGTGAGGACAATGAAATGTCCGGTAGTGGTAAAGTCCCCAGGGCCTAACACGGCGACAATCGGGTTTCCAACCTGGAGATTATCTATGATACGTTGTTCATCCAGAGGAATTTCCGTAACGTCAAGTCCCAGGGAGGAGCCACCTTCGGAGAAGAGGGACCAGTAAGAACCGTTTCCATCCGAAGCGTAGCCGTGGGAGGCGGCAAATTCTGCCATCCATGCCGGAGTGCGGTCGGTATTCCCGGTGAGGTAGATAGTGACCATGGAAAGGCAGGTAGGTCCGCAGCCGCTGAGTCCGAAGAGATCCCCTGCGTACTGCTGATATCCCCAGCGCTGGTCCCATTGCATGAGAAGTGGGACAGTACTGGTATTGAGGTCACTTAAGTCAATGGGCTGGGTTTTGGATTTCTTCATCGGATACTCAAAGACGAAGTCTTTTGTCTCCCGGTTCCGGTCATACAGGTCGATCAGGGACTGGGGATAGTCGCTGATATCATATCCGTGGGAGGAGGCGTAGTGGCTGATTTCATCCCGCGCGGAGCCATGGAAGAGAGAAGAGATTGGAGAAATGACGTCAAGTCCCGCACCTGCTCTGTTCAGTATATAGGATGCCAAAGTGCATAGCAAAAGGATAAGACACAGCATCGGAAGAATAAAATGAAGCAGATGTCCGGTACGCTTTTTTCTTGATCGGCCGTGTTTTTGTTGTCGTGCATGTATGTTTCGATAGGTATTCATGGAAATTCACTCCTTTTTCTGTTACAATTTGTGAGTTTACAATCAAAAAGCGTGTCGGAAAATCGAAGCCGATTGTCCTGGCACGCTTTTACTATACCAAAAGGCAATAGAATGTTTTCTCGGATTTCGGAACAGAAATCCTCTTTTTCTCACACAAAATTCTAACGATTTCCTGATGAATACGGGAGATCCACCTGAAAAATTACGTGGTTGTCATGGCTTTCGGCAGAAATTTTACCACCATGAAGTTCGACGATCTCCTTGGCGATGGCAAGACCAAGGCCTGCACCACCGTTTCTGGAGGCTCTGGAAGAGTCCAGACGGAAGAATTGCTCGAAGATCCGTTCCAGTTTTTCCGGCGGAATGGTAGAGCCTTCGTTTTCCACGATCAAGGTCAGGATTCCCATATCCACATAGAGGCGGATCTTTATGACTGATTCCGGAAAGCTGTAGTTGACGGCATTTCTAAGCAGATTATCGAGGACACGCTGAAGCTTGTCTGGATCGCAGAGAAAATAGAGATCCGCAGGAGCCTGGACGGATGTATCCAACTGTTTCTCCGCAAACATCGGGGCGAACTCGTATAATGTCTGTTCCAACATCCGTGTCAGATTGATCCGGCTCACATCCAGAGTCAGATGAGTCAGGTTGAACCGGGTGATGTCAAAAAATTCATTGATGAGATCTTCCAGACGTTCTGCTTTCTCCAGCGCAACGCCTAAGTATTTCTCCTGCAGGGCAGGGGAGATCTCCTTTTCATCGTGCAGCAGCGTCAAATATCCGATCACGGAAGTGAGAGGTGTTTTCAGATCATGGGCCAGATAGACTACCAGATCATTTTTGCGCTGTTCCGCCGCTTCGGCCGCTTTCTGACTTTCAATGAGATTCAGCCGTACCTCATTCATATGCAGAGCAGCTTCCCGTAAATCAGCCGACATGGTAACTGTATCTTCCTGGTGTTTCCAAAGGCTGTCTGAGGCAGTCAGAAGCTCATCCAGATAGGTGCAGGATCTGGACAAATACCGGTAGCCGCAAATAAGCGCTCCGGCCAACATATAAAAGATCAAAAAGATCACGTGAAACTGATTGATAAAAGTGGTAATCTGATAAAACCATTCATAACCGTACCAGATCTGCGTATGATAATACCAGTACACGAGAAGAAATAAAAAGCCGCCGATCCCTACATAGAGCAGGTAGGAGAAAAAGAAGCGGCGCAAAAGCTGTTTCCGCAGTTGTTCAGAAAGTTGATTGCCTGTCTGTTTATTCAATTTGATACCCCACTCCCCATACGGTCTTGATGTATTTAGGCCTGCGGCCGGAATCTTTCATCTTTTCCCGAAGCCGCCCGATGTGAGCCATAACCGTATTATTATTATCCAGAAATTTTTCTCCCCAGACCTGCTCAAACAGCTCTTCCGAGGATATGACCCGTCCTTTATTCTCGCACAGATACCACAAAATAGAGAACTCCCGCGGAGTCAATGAAAGCGTGCTCCCGTTGAGGGAACATTTGTGGGAATCCCGGTCAATGGTAAGTCCCCTGATGTCGATGCGGGAATCCCGCTCCGGCTCCGCGGCAGATGATGACTGGACGTCTGACGGGAGCGGATGATTGTACCGTTCATATCTGCGAAGCTGTGTCTTGACTCGGGCTACCAGCTCCAGCGGATTAAAAGGCTTGGTAATGTAGTCGTCCGCGCCGATGGTAAGTCCCAGGATCTTGTCTGTGTCCTCGGTCCGGGCAGTCAGCATGATGACAGGATAAAAATGTTCCTTACGGATCTCCTGGCAGAGTTTGTAGCCGTCAATATCCGGAAGCATGACGTCCAGGACCGCCAAGGAGAGATCTTCCTTTTTGATACAATCCAGGGCATCTTGTCCGTTATAACATTTCAGAACTTCCATCCCTTCGTTGGAAAGATAGACTTCAACCAGATCAGCGATGGACTGTTCGTCGTCCACGATTAATATTTTCCTTTTCATAACATTTACATCTCCTGTGTTAAGTACTGTTAAAATCCTTGCACAAAATGAGACAACTGTCAAGTAGGCAGAGGGAAATACTGATTCCATAGAAAATGATAACGAAAACGAGAAAGTGGTACCTAAAACAGTGAAAAAACATAGTTGTTTTGCACAAAATATGAGGGATAAAATTGTGAAAAATCACGTTAATTAAGAAAAAGAGACTTTAGTCCTTTTGGGGAGAAGAATTTACGAGTAAGATGCAAGTAGAAGAAGTGTAGAGGGGACAAACAAGGCTTCTTGATCTGTCAAAAGGGCAGATGATCCGGCATAACAGGGAAAGTGAGGTAGGATGATGAAGTATTCAGAGGATGCGAGCAAGCAGTATCATATTCAGGTTGGGAAAGGGGATGTCGGACAATATGTGATTCTTCCGGGAGATCCGAAGCGGTGTGAAAAAATCGCGAAATATTTTGACGACGCCGTGTTGGTGGCGGACAGCCGGGAGTTTGTCACATACACAGGATATTTGGACGGCGTGAAAGTGAGTGTGACGTCTACGGGAATTGGGGGACCGTCCGCGGCTATTGCTATGGAAGAGCTGGCAA
>UMGX01006550.1_pt1 | contig 16790 bp, 10 predicted proteins | sample 1965411 | NCBI WGS metagenome assembly UMGX01 (sample SAMEA4836086, study PRJEB28245) | human gut metagenome | biome: gut microbiome; material: fecal sample | place: Denmark | collected 2008 | reverse complement strand
CTTTTACTTTCTGATAATGACTTCTGTCCATGGCATTCGCCAGACGAAGGATTGCAGTCATCTTTACCACCTTGATATAGCTCTCTCTGTCAATAGCGATTCCCATACTGTAAAGTTCATCGTAATAAACAAACGCAGAATTATTGAATCTGACCGCACATGCGATCATCTGGCGTTCCAGAGAGGACAGCCCAATGATATCTGTAGACATAATGATCTGATAGGAACACTCGGAAACCTTTTCCATACTGATATATTTGCCACAGTCATGAAGCAGTGCCGCGATCTGCAGTAACAGACGCTCTCTTGTTCCCATACCATGAACCTTCTTCATACTGTCAAAGATATTCAGGCAAAGATTCATAGTTCCCTGGATATGGCTCTTACTGCTGGAATAGCGTTTCGCAATGTTCTTTGATGTAACCAGAATGTCATTCTCAAAATTGTGGACACTTTTGAGAAATTTTTTCTTCTCTGCAAAATCATAGGCAATTCCATCCAGCAGGGAAACACCTGGTGCCCAGAGAGACTCTGCATTGAAAATATCAATAAAATTTCTGCACACTACCATGGTCGGCACAACAAGGGATGCATATTCCGGATCAATCTCCATCTCCTGTGCCAACAGGTCAACAGATTTTCCAACTGTATCCTCATAGCGTTTCATAAATTCTTCCCTTGTAATGATCCTGTCTTCCATTTCCTCCTGGAAGATCATATCTGTAATAAAATCTCCCATCAGGATCACATTCCTGATATCCTTATCCTTCAGATACAGACGCTGAAAGCTCATCAGATCATTTCGGATAAATTCCTCAACCAGCTTGTCATAATGAATGGTTGTTTTCTCCAGTTCCTGCAGACGCTGGCGGATTCTTAAACTTCCCATTTTAAGTCCCTGGGTAGTGACCAAAGCATCCTTGTCAAAGAGGGAAACCTGAAGGCTTCCGCCGCCCACATCCAGGATTGCGGTGCCTTTCTGGATCATCTTTTTGAATCCCTTTTCAATGGCAGCAATTGATTTGTATCCAAGGAAATGCTGTTCTGCACTGCTTAAGATTTCTATCTTCATTCCTGTTCGCTGATAGATCTGTTCAATGATCAGCAGCGGATTCACAAGTTCCCTGAATGCACTGGTGCCGCAGGCACGATACTCTTCCACCCCAAAGTCCTGCATCAGCCTCTTAAAGTCATTCAGCACCTCACATAAAACATTCAGCATTTCTGAATCGATCTTTCCGTCAGAATAGACACCCTTTCCGATTTCCAGACTGTATCTGACATCATTCAGTTCACGAAAACCAATTCTTTTTGACATCTCAAAGATCTTCATGCTGACTTCATAAGATCCGATGTCAATGGCTGCAAATGTCATGACTGCCATATGCGTTCCCCCTTTACCATTCATCTATTTGCTTTTTTATTCCTTCTCCACACCCAGCAGATGGTCGATAAACTGCTGTGCAGTTCGTCCTGTAAGTCCTCCATGGGAAAGCTCCCACTTATTTGCTTCCAGAAGCAGTTCGTCCTCCGGCATAGTAATTCCGTTTCTCTCTGCGAGAGCTTTCACAATTGTCTGGAATTCCTTTTTGCTCGGTGCACCATAGTAAATACGGACACCAAAACGATAAACCAGTGAAAGCTTCTCCTGCACTGTATCGGAGGAATGCAGATCGTCATCATCCATGATCTCCAGCTTATCACTGGATTTCTCTCTTACCAGATGTCTTCTGTTACTTGTTGCATAGATCAGGATATTGTCCGGTTTCTTCTCCAGACCACCCTCGATCACTGCCTTCAGATATTTATATTCGATTTCAAATTCCTCGAATGACAGATCATCCATATAGATAATGAATTTATAGTTTCTGTTCTTGATCTGGGCGATCACATCATTCAGATCCTGAAACTGATGCTTATACACCTCGATAATACGAAGTCCCTCATCATAATAACGGTTCAGGATTCCCTTGATACTTGAGGATTTACCTGTACCCGCATCACCAAAAAGCAGACAGTTATTTGCTTTTCTGCCTCTTACGAAAGCTTCTGTATTCTCGATCAGTTTCTGCTTCGGGATTTCATATCCGACCAGATCTTCCAGTTTCACATGAGCAATCCTTGTGATCGGCTGGATCTCCACATTATCATTCTCATCATGGCCTACACGAAAAGCCTTATGTAATCCCAGCTTACCCACACCAAAATCCTTATAAAACTGTACCATATCCTTCATGAATTCCTCTGTGGACTCCGCTGCTGCCAGCGTTTTGCTCAGATCACAGATACGGTCTCTGATACGGGAATTAAACATCTTGCTGTTACTTCCGGTGTTGGTATAATCACCGAGAACCTTACAGCAGGAAATTCCAAATGCCTCATCCAGTACAGTCAGGTCAAAATCATACAGTTCTTTAAACACACCGAAATCATTCAGTGCCAGTTCATTAATACTTCCGTTGACAGCCCCTCTGATCTCACAGGCTGTACTGAATGCATTTTCATTATTTACCAGAAGAAATGTCAGATAACAGTGCCATAAATTTCCGGAAAAGCCATAAGCGCCGGCAGTTTCCACCAGTCCGTTGGCACACTCAAAGAACAGCCCTTCCTTTTCTTTCAGATCAGGTGCTTTCTGTTCCCAGGCATTCATCAGTTCTGCCATTTTATCAAGGATTTCTCCATGTTCAAAGTTACGGTATAAGATGCATTCATTTAATCTAGCCATTTTTATTACTTCCTTCTTACCTTGTTGTTTTATCTTATTGTTCTGCTGTGAGTGGTATAATTATTTCGAAAACGATGTACCAGAGTGTGTTTGAAAAATGCTTTACGCAAAATATGCCGCAAAGTGGGACGTGCAGATTGTGGAAATGATTTTTCAAACACGCTCTGGCATTATGGAAATGATTTTTAATAATTTCCCAAAATTCTCATTCTGTCAGCTTCTGCTTCAATCCCTCTCAGGGCATTCTTCACTGCACTGTCCTTTAAATTCCCCTCGAAGTCAACAAAAAAACGGTACTGCCAGTTCTTCCCTGTGATCGGGCGGGATTCTATCTTCGTCATATTCAGTCCATTATAAATAATGTGAGACAGCATATTGTAAAGAGTTCCGCTCTCATGATGCAGTTCAAAGAAAATACTGATCTTATGTGCATCCTTCACATAGATTGGTTTCTTACTCACGATCACAAAACGTGTGGCATTCTGTCCGTTATAGCAGATATTCTCAGCCAGGATCTTCAGTCCGTAAAGCTCTCCTGCCTGTCTGCTGGCAATAGCTGCCTGCGTCTTGTCATTGTCTTCTTTTATCTTCTTGGCAGAACCGGCAGTATTTTCCATCTCTTTCTTCTTCCAGTCCGGATGAGATTCCAGATATTTTCCACACTGGGAAAGCGCCTGAGGATGAGAACATACCTGTCTGATATCCTCCAGTTCAGCATCCGGCAGTCCCAGAAGTACATGCTCCGGGCGGATGATCTGTTCTCCTACAATACTCAGCTCATACTCTGTAAGAAGATCATAAATATCAGCCACAATACCGGCAGTTGTATTCTCAATGGGAAGTACCGCATAGTCTGCTCTTCCCTCCACAACTGCTTCCATTGCATCGCGCCAGGTTTTTACATGAAAGCTCTCAATATCGTCCTGGAAATATTCCCTCATTGCAGCATAACTGTATGCACCTTCCACACCCTGAAAGACAACTCTTACATCTTTCAACGGAAGTGCATCTACCATTTCCAGTTTCTCATCATCCTCGATTCCATGCTCTGTGAGAAGCTGATACTGTCTCTTACGGCTGATCGCCATGATCTGCTGAAAAAGCTCCTGCGCACCAAGCTGATTAAATTCTCCATGTGCCTTACCTCTCAGGACCTCCAGCTTCTGTCTCTCTCTTTCCGGATCCAGAACCTTCTTTCCTGTACGTATCTTATATTCTGCAACATCCTCACACACCTTCATTCTCTGTTCAAAAAGACGTATGATATCGCTGTCGATCTTATCTATTTCATTTCTGCATTCCTGTAAATCTATCATTTATGTTATACCTTTTTACTTTCACAAATTCTCTACAATGTCAGTCATCTCTCCGATAAAGGAAAGAGAGCCAAAGGCAATGATCACATCCTGTTCCCCGGCAAGTGAAAAAGCCTCCTCCACTGCATCTTTAATCGTATCCATTGCCTGTACATTGGGATTGTATTCACTGACAGTCTTCGCCAGCTCTCCGGCAGGCAGCGCCCTTATATTATCCGGAGTCTGGATCGTAAGTATCCGGTCTGCAAAGTGCGCAGTTTTCTGAATCACACTTCTGTAATCCTTATCTGCAAACACTCCCATAATATAGATGATCCGTTTTCCCTTAAAATAATGCTCTATTGAAGCTGCCATCATATCCGCAGCAGCAGGATTATGAGCCCCGTCTACCACAAACAGCGGTTTTTTACAGATAACTGTAAACCGTCCGTTCCAGTTTACTGTGCGAAGCCCTTCTTTTTTCTGCTCCGCAGCGGTAGAAAAGCCCAGATCGTCCAATACTTTTAAAGCATTCAGTGCAACTACTGCATTTTCCTTCTGATAAACACCTGCCAGCGGAATCTCATACTCTTCACCCCTGTACCGGATTGTCTGTCCAAGGCAGCTTTCCTTTAGCACCTCTGCCTCAGAAGCATCTGCTATGGTACATTTTGCACCATGTTCTCTGCTGATTCTCTCGATCACCTGCATTGCTTCCGGCTTCTGTCTGGCAGTCACCACTCTGCAGCCGTCTTTGATGATCCCGGCTTTCTTCTCTGCGATCTGTGCCAGAGTATTTCCAAGAAAAGACATATGATCCATACTGATCGATACCAGCACTGCCAGCAGCGTATTCTTAATAATATTTGTGGCGTCCAGATTTCCGCCCATTCCCACCTCCAGCAAAACGAGATCACAATTCTCTTTTTTAAAGAACAGAAATGCCACCGCAGTCTCTATTTCAAATGCAGTGGGATGGGGATAACCATCCTTTGTCATAGCAGCAATAACATCAGACACCTGTGTAATATAAGCAGCAAAGTCCTCTCTGCTGATCCTGCTTCCCGAAACTTCCATCCTGCCTCTGTAAGAATACAGGGTAGGCGAAACATATCTTCCAATGCGATATCCCGCACCGGATAAAACAGAATACAAAAAAGCAATGACAGAACCCTTGCCATTGGTACCGGCTATATGCACATATTTCAGATCATCCTGTGGATTTCCAAGACGTTTCATCAGCTCACGCATATGATCCAGTCCCAGGACACTGGGAATTTCCCGGGTGATTTTGTCTATGTACTCCCGGCTTTCCTGATAATTCATAATAAACTCCTCTTATTTCCATGAGATCCCCTCCACACGTTCCTTTTGCGCATAAGGCACCTCATTGCTATAGTGTAATAACGTGTTCTCATTATATCCTACGTGTATGTTTTTTTCAAGGCAGGCAATACTAGAATCATAGAAATTTATACAGGAGCGTTACCTATGAAAAAAGCTTTTATTCTCTGCGGTCTGACGGGCTGGTGCATGGAAATCCTCTGGACCGGACTGCATTCCATCCTTTCAGGAGAACTTACCATGACAGGAAAAACTTCCCTTTTAATGTTTCCCATTTACGGATGCGGTGCCATCATCCGCCCGCTCTCCGGTAAACTTTCTGCTGTCCCGCTTTTTGTCCGCGGCTGCATTTATACTGTCGGATTTTTTTTCGTGGAATTTATCAGCGGTACTCTTTTACGCTGTTTTCATATGTGTCCCTGGGACTACAGCAACACTCCTCTGAATTACCGGGGACTGATAAGACCGGACTACGCTCCCCTCTGGTTCGGAGCCGGACTTTTTTTTGAGAAAATACTTGGAAAACTCTCTTGAAAAAAGCACCTGATTATTATATGATGTTATGAAGGATTAAATAAAAATTCCTGAACCAGTAAAATATGGAGGTATGAAATGAGACACTTAATGAGTCCGCTGGATCTGTCTGTTGATGAGTTAAATACTCTTCTTGACTTGGCCAGCGATATTGAGAAACACCCTGATAAATACGCACATGTCTGCGATGATAAAAGACTGGCAACTTTATTCTATGAGCCAAGCACCCGTACCCGTCTCAGCTTTGAAGCTGCTATGATGAACCTTGGCGGTAAAGTTCTTGGTTTTTCATCAGCTGATTCCAGTTCCGCTTCAAAGGGTGAAAGTGTTGCCGATACAATCCGCGTTGTATCCTGTTACGCTGACATCTGTGCTATGCGCCACCCGAAAGAAGGTGCTCCGTTAGTAGCTTCTATGGCTTCTTCTATTCCTGTTATCAACGCCGGCGACGGTGGTCATCAACATCCTACCCAGACATTAACCGACTTACTTACCATCCGTTCCCTGAAAGGACGTCTGGACAATCTGACCATTGGTCTGTGCGGCGACCTGAAATTCGGACGTACAGTTCACTCCCTGATCGAAGCACTTGTACGTTACACAAATGTAAAATTCATTCTGATCTCACCGGAAGAGCTTCGCATCCCAAGCTATATCCGCGAGGATGTTCTGAAAAAGAACAATATCGAATTTCAGGAAGTAGAGAGACTGGAAGATGCCTTACCGGATCTTGATATCCTCTACATGACACGTGTACAGAAAGAACGTTTCTTCAACGAAGAAGACTATGTCCGCATGAAGGATTTCTACATTCTGGACAAACAGAAAATGGAACTTGCCAAAAAAGACATGTACATTCTTCATCCGCTTCCACGTGTAAATGAAATCTCAACAGAGGTGGATGCAGACCCGAGAGCAGCTTATTTCAAACAGGCACAGTACGGTGTATATGTACGTATGGCCCTGATTCTCACATTACTGGAGGTAAAATTACCATGTTAAATGTTGGAGCACTTCGCGAAGGTTATGTATTAGACCATATCAAAGCAGGCAAGGCCATGACTATCTATCATGATCTGAAGCTTGATAAACTTGACTGCACCGTTGCCATCATCAAGAACGCGCGCAGCAACAAAATGGGTAAGAAAGATATCATCAAGGTTGAATGCCCGGTTGAGAATCTTGATCTTGACATTCTCGGCTTTATCGATCATAACATTACTGTAAACGTAATCAAGGACGAGAAAATCGTTGCCAAAAAAGAACTGAAACTTCCGAATCAGGTTGTCAACGTGATCAAATGCAAGAATCCACGCTGCATCACTTCCATTGAACAGGGACTCGACCAGATCTTTGTTCTTGCAGATAAAGAGAAAGAAGTTTACAGATGTAAATACTGCGAAGAGAAATACACAGGTAAACGCAATAAATAATAAAACAAATATCAAAAAAACAGAACGGAAGAAATCCGTTCTGTTTTTTTGTACGCAATCAGACCGATAAGCCGGGTTATGTCATTGGGTAATCATCTGTCTAGGCCTTACGTTGCCATAAGGCTCAAGCGACCCACCTGAAAGCACGACGGGCAGCCGTATCGCTTTCTATTCGGTCTTGCTTCAAATGGAGTTTACATGTGCCCGGCCTGTTACCAGGACGGCGGTAGTCTCTTACACTGCCTTTCCACCCTTACCTCAGCAAGTGAGGCGGTTTATTTCTGTTGCACTGGTCTGGGAGTCACCTCCACCGGACGTTATCCGGCATCCTGCCCTGCGAAGCCCGGACTTTCCTCGTCTGAACCCTTTCGTCTGTTCAGCCGCGATTACCTGGCCTGGTTGCGCAAGTGCTATTCTAGCACGTTTTTTTGCACTTGTAAAGAAATTTCATTCTACTATTTTACACATTAAAGCAGCTTCCTCCGATAAATTCTCTTAAAATCGAATTATTCGGCACTGCCTCGCTTGGCACCGGAACAAAATATTCAAAGAACTTCAGCAGCCTCTTCGCCTCTGTATACTCCGGTTCGTCCTTGGCAATCCCAAACAAAAGCGGTTCCGCATATACTTTCAGGCATGCCAGTTCATAGATCAGCGCAGAATTAAACATCACATCTGCATCCTCCTGGAACGGAAAGATATTCTGTTCTTCACCTCTGCGCACAGACGGCCATCTTGCAATTGTCTCTTTCGCAGAAGTCCCTCTGGTGCGGGCATCTCTTACAATTCTGCGGATCAGACGGCCATCCGTAGTAGGAATCCTGTTATGTTCATCAATATTCAGCTGAGTCAGAGCGCTGAGATAAATCTTAAATTTGCTCTCCTTTGGCAGCGCATAGCTGAGCCTGTCATTCAATCCATGAATTCCCTCGATCACCAGAATATCGTCTTTATCCAGCTGCAGAAAATCACCTTTATATTCTCTGGTTCCTGTTTTGAAATTGAAAACCGGCATCTCTACCCTTTTTCCTTCCAAAAGCTCAAGCATATCTTTATTAAACTGCTCCACATCAATCGCTTCCAGACACTCAAAATTCTTTTCCCCAAACTCATCTACAGGAGTCAGATGCCTGTCAATGAAATAATTATCCACTGCGATCGGATGCGGTTTCATTCCATGGGCAGCCAGCTGAATGGACAGCCTGTGTGAAAACGTAGTCTTTCCGGAAGAAGACGGACCTGCGATCATAACAAACTTCTTGTTTCCGGCTGCGGCAATCTCAGATGCGATTTCCGAAATCTTCGCCTCCTGCATAGCCTCCTGGATCAGCAAAATATCCTGGATACCGCCTCTGGTAACCTTTTCATTCAGATCACCGACTGTCGCAATATCCAGTTTATCTCCCCATTCCTGAGATTCCTTCTGCACACGAAAAATCTTCTCTCTCGGTTTAAATTCAGGTATCCGGTCCGGTTCATTCTGAGTCGGAAGCTGCAATACGAAACCACCCTCATACAAAAACAGATCAAACGTCTTAATATATCCCGTATGGTTCGCCATAAAACCGTAGAAATAATCCTCAAAACTTCCAATACTGTAAAGATTCACCGCAGAGCTTCTGCGGTAATTAAACAGCTTCTCTTTGTCATACATATGATGCTTATGAAAAAGTGCAACTGCCTCACTAGTGCTTACGCTTCGCTTTACAATGGGAAGATTCTCGTCCACGATCCTGTGCATCTGCGCCTTTACCTTATCAATAAATTCCTGATCCAGCGCCATAGGTCCTTTCATTGTAAAATAATAGCCGCTGCCTACAGAATAATGGATCACTACACTGTCTATATTTTCCTGCCCTGCCACATCATAAATTGCTTTCAGAAGAATCAGACTTGCACTTCTGCAATAAGTTTTGTGTCCGATCGGATCTTTGGATGTCACAAATTCAATCTCACAGTCTGCCTTGAGATGCTTATGCAGTTCTCTCAGCCTGCCATTTACGATCACCAGCATTACAGGTGCATCCGTACTTCCTTCGTATTCCTTTACAATCTCACTGTAAGGAATCTTCTCAGGATATTGTTTTGTTATTCCCTGTATCGTAACGTTATACATTTTCTGTCCCATAAATCCTGCCTCCATTTCTGCTATACCGACAAGTAAATACAGTTATCAGCTCCGCCGCCAACAGGCAGATCAGCCAATTTTCATTTATAATTTCATTATTATATGGTAAGAACCCGTATCACAGAATCGTGTACGGGCTCTTTACCTCTGCACAGGAGATTTTCAGTTCCGGAAATGCCTGTGTCAGTTCTTTTTTCATTGCATCCATAAAAATATATTCTGTTCCATAGTGTCCGGCGTCGATCAGCGCCAGTCCCTGCGCAACCGTATCAATTCCTGTATGGTGGTCGATATCACCGGTCACATACACATCCGCACCAGCCTTAATGACATCCTTGATCATGCTCTTGCCTGATCCTGTACATACAGCAACACATTTTACCATGCTGTCCAGATTCCCATAAACCTTTACATCATTTAACTTCAGAGACTCTTTGACAAGCTGTGCATACTCTCTCAGCGTCATTTCCCGGGGAAGTTTCCCAACTCTGCCAAAGCCCTGTACTTCTCCCTCTCTCTCTTCAGTTACGGAAAGGACTGTGGTATCATGCATCTTCGTATAGCCTGCACTCAGATCCGCCATACCCAGCACATCATAATTGGTATGCATCGCATAATAAACAATTCCTTTCTGTATCAGCGTAAGGATCTTTCTTCCTGTAAAGCTGTGATTATTGATCTTCTTAATTCCGGAAAAGATCATGGGATGATGGGTAATGATCATATCTGACCCATCCTCTATGGCCTCAGCCAGTGTTTCCTCTGTCAGATCCAGAGCCAGAAACACATGGCTGATCTCATTTGTATCATCTCCTGCGAGAAGTCCTACGTTATCCCAGTCCTCTGCTGCATCTGACGGGTACTTCTTCTCCAGCCAGGAGGTCAGTTCATATGCCTTCATATTCCTCTAAAGCAGCAATAACTGCCTGCTTTTCCTCCTCTATCTCGCCCGCACGCTTCTCTGCATTGGGCGCATTCTTTAATCTGTCAAGAATCTCATTGCGGATGCGAAGCTCTCTTTCCAGATACTCCCGCAGAACAGGATGCTTTCTTTCCAGAAGCATTCCTCCAAACCACTCATCTAAAGTATAAGGAGTATCTTCTGAAATATGCATCTTTTCTCCATGAATTACCTTCATCATAGGATAAAACTTGCCATCCTCCAGAACCATCTCCTCCTCTGTGATCTGCCAGCCGATTTTTCTGACAAATCTGCGAAAATGGGGGATATCTGACTGAGGCTGCAGGATCATTTCCCGAAAGCTCTCCCTGACCTCTGCCCCGTCAGTAAGAATCCTCTCCATGAGAGGGCCGCCCATTCCTGCAATCACAAGAGTGTCGCCCTCTCCCGGTTTCAAAGCCTCAAGTCCGTCTGAAAGCCGGGTTTCTATGTATGCGTCCAGTCCATACTGAGAAATATGTTCCTGCGCTCTGGACAACGGGCCTTTTCTTACATCCATGGCAATCGCACCCGGAATCTTTCCATCCAGATAAAGCGAAACCGGCAGGTATCCATGATCGCATCCCACATCCACAAGTCTGTTTCCCCTGGTCACCAGGCCTGCTATTGCAGACAAACGTAATGAAAGCTGCATAACAGGCTCCTTAGTCCAGATAATCCTTCAGTTTACGGCTGCGGCTCGGATGACGAAGCTTGCGGAGCGCCTTTGCCTCAATCTGACGGATACGTTCTCTTGTTACATTAAATTCCTTACCAACTTCCTCCAGAGTTCTGGCACGTCCATCGTCCAGGCCAAAACGCAGGCGCAATACTTTCTGCTCTCTGTCTGTCAATGTGCTCAGAACCTCTACCAGCTGCTCTTTCAGCAAAGTAAATGCTGCTGCATCTGCAGGTACAGGTACATTGTCATCCTGGATAAAGTCTCCAAGGTGGCTGTCCTCTTCCTCACCGATAGGTGTCTCCAGAGATACAGGCTCCTGGGAGATCTTAAGGATCTCACGTACACGCTCTACAGACATATCCATCTCTTTTGCAATTTCTTCCGGCGTAGGTTCACGTCCAAGCTCCTGCAGTAACTGACGGGAAACGCGGATCAGTTTGTTAATAGTCTCAACCATATGCACCGGAATACGGATGGTACGTGCCTGGTCTGCGATTGCTCTGGTGATTGCCTGACGGATCCACCATGTAGCATAGGTACTGAATTTATAACCCTTGCGGTAATCAAATTTCTCAACCGCTTTGATCAGACCTAAGTTACCTTCCTGGATCAGGTCAAGGAAAAGCATTCCACGTCCCACATATCTCTTTGCAATGCTGACAACAAGACGAAGGTTTGCTTCTGCCAGACGTTTCTTGGCAGCCTCATCCCCATTCTCCATTCTCTTTGCAAATTCGATTTCCTCTTCTGCTGAAAGAAGCGGAACCTTACCAATTTCCTTCAGATACATACGTACCGGATCCTCGATGCTTACACCTTCAGGAACAGAAAGATCGATCTTGTCAAGCTCAATCTCTTCTTCATCCAGCTTATCAATGTCTGCATCGTCATCATCCAGGATCATATCATCTGCATTACTGTCTGTAATCCTAAGCACATCCACTCCACTGGCTTCCAGAAAGTCAAATACTTTCTCCATCTGTTCAACTCCCAGTGGCTGATCCTTAAAGAAGTCATTGATTTCCTGGTATTCCAGTACATTCTTTTTCTTTTTGGCAAGCTCCAGAAGTTCTACCAGTTTTTCACTGAATTTACCCATATTCATTTCCATATGTGCTCTATACCTCCATATAGTGTTTATATTTTATCCTTATTCGAAAGAAATATGCAGCTGCTGCCGCTTTCTTCCAAGCTCTTCCAGTTCTTTCTTTGCTTTTACAAGTTCCTGCAGTCCCTGTATATCTGTGGGATCCCAGGTTCTGTTTCTCTCTTTCAGACTCTCATCCTTAATCCTGATCACAGCATCCGAGAAAGCCCGGTTCTGTTCCTCCGGAGTCTCCAGATGGATCGTTGCATTAAAAAGGGATGAAACCTCTCTCTGCTCTTCACTGTCAATGAAAGCATTCATAAGCCTTGCAGGATTCACATCGCCATCCCTGTGCTGCTGGTAAAGCATCTCTGCCACCTGCCTGTACAGAGGAACCACGAAATCTGAAGGCTGGATATATTTTTCCACTGTGTCAAATATGCCCGGATAAGTTACCAGCCAGGTAAGCATCAGCTTCTGTGCTTTCTCTGCTGCACTCTCCTTCTTCTTTTGCTGACCTGCTCCCACAGGTTTAGGCTGAATTCTCTGCTCTGCCGGAGTTCCCTTCATTGCAAGAGCTCCGACTCTCTTTTTCAGATTCTCCACACTGATCCCACTGTTTCTGTAATCCTTTACGATTGCTTCTATGTAAAGATTTCTCTCCAGTTCATCGGAAAGCTCCAGAAGCATCTGCGCACACCGCTCAAAGAAACGGTTCTGTCCCTGGGGCTCCTCCATTGGAAATTCCCGCTCTGCCATATGTACGCGGAACATAAAGCTGTCCATAGCCTGCTCCAGACGTTTCTCAAACTCTTCCGCTCCAAGTGCCTTGATAAATTCATCCGGATCTTTATGCGGCTTAAGATTTACCACCCTCGAAGAAACACCTGCTTCCCTCAGGATCGGAATGGCACGAAGTGCAGCCCTCACGCCTGCATCATCACTGTCATACAGAAGCAATACCTCCTGAGTGTAACGCTTCAGCAGACTTGCATGTCCGGAAGTAAGTGCCGTTCCCAGCGATGCCACCGCATTGGTAAACCCTGCCTGATGCATGGATATCACATCCATATATCCTTCACACAGGATCAGATAATTTTTTCTCGTGGTTCTTGCAACATTCAGCCCGTACAGATTCCGGCTTTTATCAAAGATCGTAGTCTCCGGCGAGTTCAGGTACTTCGGCTTTCCGTCACCCATCACTCTGCCTCCAAATCCGATCACGCGGTTATTCACATCCATGATTGGGAAAATAACCCTGTTCCAGAACTTGTCATACATTCCCCTGCGTTCATCCACATTGAACAGGCCGGAATCCCGCAGCAGTTCGTCACTGTAATTCTTTGACTTCAGATATTTGTACAAATCGTCACTGTACTTATCCGAATATCCCAGGCCAAACTTCCTGATCGTCTCCTCACTGAGTCCTCTGCCTGTCAGATATTCATGTGCCTGTCTGCCATTCTCACGACGCAGCTGATAATAGAAATATCCTGCTGCAAGCTTATTGATCTCCAGAAGGGCAGCCCGACGTTCTGCTTTCTTCTTTGCTTCTCCGGAATATTCAATCTTCGGAAGCTGCACCCCTGCCCTGTCTGCCAGATGCTTCAGTGCCTCCCCAAAGGTATAATTCTCATATTCCATCACAAAATTAAATACATTCCCGCCTGCTCCGCATCCGAAGCAGTAATACATCTGCTTCGCCGGTGTTACCGAAAAAGAGGGCGTTTTCTCATTATGGAACGGACACAGCCCGAAATAGGTACTTCCTCTTTTGTTCAGCTTCACATACTGGGATACAACATCTACAATATCATTCTTCATCCTGACTTCTTCAATGATATCGTCTGAATAACGCATGCTTCGTCCTCCTTCTTGATCGATTAATAGACTTCCCATGCTTTTGGTATGTAAATCTCCCGGAATTTCCTTATAGAATACTGGTCTGTCATTCCTGAGAGATAGTCACATACTGCCTGTTCCTTCTTCTCTCCACGCACGATCAGCTCCCTGTATTCTGTTGACATTGCTTCCGGGTGTTCGACATAATATTCATATAACTCCGTCAGCATCTTCACTACCTTTTCCTCTTCCTTATGGGCTGCCGGATTCTCATATACATTCTGAAACATGAGAGCCCGCAGATCCATCATTGCCTCGTAGATCTCTGCTGACATCTTTATGGTATCCTGCTCAAGACTGTTCTCTATCACATCATGAACAAATGTATTGAGCCGCTCTCTGGTTGTATAACCGAGCAGCATCCGAAGCGTGACCGGAATATCATCCTCAGAAATAATCCCCGCCCGCTGTGCATCATCCATATCATGATGAATATAGGCGATCTTGTCCGAAAGTCTTACTACCTGTCCTTCGAGAGTAGACGGATTCCCACTGGTTCTGTGATTCAGGATACCATCCCGGACCTCCCATGTGAGATTCAACCCTTCGCCGTTCTTCTCCAGTATCTGTGCAACCCTGACGCTCTGTTTATAGTGGGCAAAGCCATCCGGATTCACTGCATCAAGAGCCCTCTCACCTGCATGTCCAAAGGGAGTATGTCCCAGGTCATGTCCAAGTGCGATCGCTTCTACAAGATCTTCATTCAGTCTCAGTGCCTTCGCTATTGTTCTGGCAATCTGTGATACCTCAAGAGTATGTGTCAGTCTGGTCCTGTAATGATCACCCTGGGGTGCCACAAAAACCTGTGTCTTATCCTTCATCCTGCGAAAAGCTTTACTATGAAGGATCCTGTCCCTGTCTCTCTGATAGACAGTCCGTACATCGCATTCTTCCTCCTGCCGCTCTCTGCCTCTGGAACAAAGACTCAAAGCAGCATAAGGACTGAGCATCTTTTGTTCACGCTGTTCCATGCTTTCTCTGATATTCATAAGCGATACCTCCACAAGCTGACAAAATACCTCTTATTAATTATATTCTACATAAAATTTCAAATTCCTCTTTTTTTCAAAAAAAAATTGAAATTTTTTTATATTTTTTTCAAAAAGGTGTTGACATTAGCTTTTACATTTGATATAGTATCACTTGTCGCGAGGGAGATCAAAAGAATCCCATGAAAATGCGATATGCGGAAGTGTCGGAACTGGCAGACGAGCAAGACTAAGGATCTTGTGAGCATTGCGCTCGTGTGGGTTCAAGTCCCATCTTCCGCATTTAAAGAATGAGGAACTATGAGAAGTCATGGTGCCTTATTTTTTTATTCTTTTTTCTACAATAATTCTTTTCTCAGGTAACCATTTTCCGGTCCCCTGCATAATTTATCAGGAAAGCATTATCTACAGGAGCTTGTATGGCTTTTTATCATATGCAGATGCAGCAGGAAAATATAGATACAGGACAATATCAGGTTACCGTATCAGACCGGCTGAACAATCGCCCCATAGAAAACGCACGCGTCAGAATCTCCTACACAGGAGCACCCGACAGTACCATTGAAGAAGTGACAACAGATTCCTCCGGACGCACTCCTGTCATTGAACTTAAGACTCCACCTCTGGAATACAGTATGGAACCGGTTGAACAACAGCCCTACTCAGAATATACCATTCAGATTGAAGCAGAAGGCTTTGAACCCAAAGAAATCGCAGGAAGCCAGGTATTAGCAGATACTTTATCCAGACAGCCAACAACGCTGAATGTCATGGAATCCAGCGAAACTTTCCAGAGAATTGTAATTCCTCCGCATACGTTGTTCTATGAATATCCTCCCAAAATCGAAGAAGCCGAGATAAAACCAATAAACGAAAACGGCGAAATCGTATTAAGCAAGGTCGTTGTCCCTGAATATATAGTGGTACACGATGGGCCTGTCAACGATTCCGCTGCAGGCAATTATTATGTACGCTACAAAGATTACATCAAAAATGTAGCCAGCAGCGAAATCTATGCCACCTGGCCCGACGACACCATCCGGGCAAATATTCTGGCTATCATGTCTTTTACTCTGAACAGGGTTTATACGGAATGGTACCGGAACAAAGGTTATGACTTTACGATCACTTCCTCCACTGCCTATGATCACAAATGGATCTATGGCAGGAATATCTTTGCCAGCATTGACCGCATTGTAGATGAACTGTTTGAGAATTATCTTTCCAGACCAAATGTACGTCAGCCAATCCTTACCCAGTACTGTGACGGCAAACAGGTACAATGCCGAAACAGAGGCTGGATGACACAATGGGGAAGCAAGGCACTGGGCGATCAGGGATACTCTGCCATTGAAATCCTACGGACTTTTTACGGAAATGATATGTATATCAATGTAGCGGAAGCAATCTCTGGCATCCCCGCCTCCTGGCCAGGATATGATCTGGATATCGGTACATCTGGAAATAAGGTAAGGCAGATCCAGGAACAGTTAAACACAATCGCAGAAGCTTATCCAGCTGTCCCTGTTGTCACCGCAGATGGAATTTACGGACCTGAGACCCAAAATTCCGTCAGGATTTTCCAGAGCATTTTCGGTCTGGACCAGACAGGAATCGTAGACTATCCAACCTGGTACAAAATTCAGGAGATCTACGTGGCAGTCAGCAGGATTGCTGAGTTGCGCTAGGGTTGTAGCAAAGCAGACAAAATATGCGCATCAGCCTGCA
>UMGX01033184.1_pt1 | contig 16813 bp, 10 predicted proteins | sample 1965411 | NCBI WGS metagenome assembly UMGX01 (sample SAMEA4836086, study PRJEB28245) | human gut metagenome | biome: gut microbiome; material: fecal sample | place: Denmark | collected 2008 | reverse complement strand
GAAGGTTTTGGCTTTCTGTGGAGTTGTTTTTTGAAGGATTGACCCGAATTATTGTTGTAGTATGCTGAAAACATATTAAAACAGAAAGCATTTTTCAAACACGCTCTAGTTCTTGACATTTATATTTAAAATCCTTATAATTAAGCAAATACTTAATTAAGTAAATGCTTTATTTTGGAGGAGAAAATGACAGATATCGAATTACTGCATACTATTACTATGCCAACACGGTACCAGATTCTTATGCTTTTACTGGAACATCATTACTGTGGGAAAGCATTGGCTGCGAAGATTGGAATCAGTGAAGCAGCAATATCACAGCATCTACAGATATTAAAAGATTGTGGAATAGTGACGGGACAAAGGATTGACCGTCAAATGCATTATCAGGTTAATACAGAACTTCTGATACAGAGTGTTGGTATTTTTCATCAGAAAGTATTGGAGAAGAGTGAACATATGCCAAATAGAGATTACTGTGATTGTGAGCTTGCTGAGTTTTGTAGTCGGAAGGGAGATGTAAAGAAGTAATGAGAGAGAATAAAGATTATCTGATTACAGAAAAACCATCTAGAGCTTTACTTATTTTTTCGATTCCGATGATTATTGGAAATCTGTTTCAACAGGCATATACAATTGTAGATTCTGCTATAGTGGGACGTTATGTAGGAGAAACTGCTTTAGCTGCTGTTGGCGCATCTTATGCTCTGACAAGTATATTTATTTGTATTGCCATTGGAGGTGGTATTGGTGCATCTGTTATTATCAGCCATCACTTTGGTGGACATAATTATGGACGTATGAAGACTGGTATTCGTACTGCGTTACTTTCATTTCTTTTCATTAGTTTGATACTTGGAGGCATTGGATTGATTTTCAGCCAGCAAATTATGGAGGTTTTAAATACACCGGCAGATGCAATAGATATTGCTGTAACTTATTTGAATATTTATTTTTTGGGACTGCCATTCTTATTTATGTACAACATTCTTTCTTCGATGTTTAATGCACTTGGAGAATCACGCATTCCGTTGTATTTACTGATTTTTTCTTCTGTATTGAATATTTTTCTGGATTTATATATGGTGGCAGTATTGAATTTAGGTGTGGCTGGTGCAGCATATGCAACGTTTATTGCTCAGGGAATTTCAGCAGTTTTATCTTTGATTATTTTTATTGTTACGCTTCAAAAGTTACCGGGAAAAGCTGAGGGCTGGCTGAGCAAAACAGAATTTTCTGATATGTCCAGGATTGCGTTGCCATCTATCCTTCAACAGTCTACGGTTTCTATTGGCATGATGCTAGTTCAGTCAGTGGTAAATAGCTTTGGGACACAAATTCTTGCTGGATTCTCTGCTGCGATGCGAATAGAATCTCTTTGTGTTGTACCAATGTCAGCAATAGGTAATGCAATGTCTTCTTACACTGCACAAAATATTGGTGCAGAAAAAGAGGAGCGAATTTCACAAGGTTATCGGATGGGCAATTTCATGATTATTGTTATAGCGGTTATTTTGTGTTTATTCCTCGAAATAGCCCATAAGCCTCTGATTGCCTTGTTTTTAGATAATGCAGCATCATCACAGACGATTGTTACTGGAGAAAGTTATCTGAAATTTATTGGTTTCTTCTTTTGTATGATTGGATTTAAAATGGCTGTCGATGGTATTTTGCGGGGAGCAGGAGCAGTGAGAGTTTTTACTATTGCGAACCTGGTAAATCTAACATTGCGAGTTACCATTGCAAAATTCGGAGCTCCAATTTGGGGAGTTTCTATGGTATGGTATGCAGTACCGCTTGGCTGGCTTGCCAACTTTCTGATTTCCTATGGATATTACAGAACTGGAAAGTGGAAAGAAGCTGTTTCAAAAACGGTAGATTAGATGAGGAAAGCTCGAAATCCCATCCCCTATATTTGTGACTAAAGTCACAAATATAGGGGATGGGATTTCTTTGTGGATGTCCGTCCCGCTGCGTAAGTCAGGATTTTTATTCTTCATCTCTGGTGATAAACATCATTATAAATGCCAACAGCAGCAATACGGAAGATATAAGGATTGCCCGTTCATGGAAGTATTTAATACACTGGTTTCCGATGATCGCCCCGCAGATAAAGCAAAGAATAATTCCGTAATAGAGAAGCCCTTTTTCAAGAGCTTCTCTTTTTTTTGTCTGGAAGAACGTGTAAATATTCTGTGTGCCGCTTCGCAAGTTTCCGATGCACATAGTAGTAGCGATACCATTTCCATGAATTTTACGAAAACTTTCTACCTGAATGCCACAGGCGAGGGAAGTTAAGCTATTTGCAAGAAGGTTATGACTTTGTGGGAGAAAACTTACGATAGTAAGAATAATAGCCTCTGCCACAACAGAAATCTGCCGCCAATGCAAATGACTTCCTATTCCTGAATTTCGGACAATGTCTGCAAGTGCGATTCCAAAGGTAAAAGCAAGAACAGGGCAAAGGTAGCGGATAGCTGCAGGAATATTTCCTTCAGAAAGATGGACACCGAGAAGGAGCATATTTCCCGTCTGGGCATTTGCAAATACCTCGCCTCTGCCGATATAGGAATAGGCATCCATAAAGCCGCCGGATAGCGCAAGCAGGATACCAAGTTCTATGGATTCTGAAATTTGGACTTTTTTATTCAAACAAAAAACCTTCTTTCTATCTATAAGTGTGATTTACAAGTTCTATACACAATATCTTTAAAAAAATTGTGGATAGACGCAGTGCTTTGGGAAAATATTGTGGATAACTTTATAAAATTTGCATGATTTACAAAAAATAATTCAAAAGATGCCGTAATGATTATAGTGGGAATGAGACTGTTTGTCAATTAGAATATCTTTACTTTCAAATGGCAGAATGTTATCATAGTAGCTGTTAACCAAGGAAACATCTACATGATTTTTTCATTAAAAATATAGGAGGATTGCAATGGCAAAGAAAGCATTAATCGCTATGAGTGGTGGTGTTGATTCATCAGTAGCAGCATACCTTATGAAAGAGGCAGGATATGATTGTATTGGTGTGACAATGAAGCTTTATGATAATGAAGATATTGGAATGGCAAGGGAGAAAACCTGTTGTTCTTTAAGTGATATTGAGGATGCCAGAAGCGTGTGTGTTAAATTGGGAATCCCATATTATGTATTTAATTTTAAAGATGATTTTAAGGAAAAAGTTATTGATAATTTTATTTCCTGTTATCAGAATGGAATGACACCGAATCCCTGCATCGAGTGTAATCGTCATTTAAAATTTGAGCATTTATATAAGAGAGCGAAGGTATTACATTGTGATGTTATCGTAACGGGTCATTATGCAAAAATCACACACGATGAGCAGGGATATCATCTGTTAAAAGGTGTCGATGACAGCAAGGATCAGAGCTATGTACTGTATTCTCTTACACAGGAACAGCTTGCCAATACCTGTTTCCCTTTGGGAGATTACAGCAAGACAGAAATTCGTAAGATTGCAGAAGAACAGGGATTTTTCAATGCCCATAAGCACGATAGTCAGGACATCTGCTTTATTCCAGATGGAGATTATATGTCATTTATTGAAAAAACAACTGGTAAAAAGAGCGAGCCGGGAGACTTCGTAAATCAGGAAGGCGAAGTAGTCGGCAGGCACAAAGGCTACTATGGCTATACTATCGGACAGAGAAAAGGTCTCGGCATATCCGCACCAAAGCCATACTATGTAACAGAAATCCGCCCGGAAGAGAATAAAGTCATCGTCGGAAGCAATGAAGACTTATTTAAGACTGATTTAATTGCAAATGACTTCAACTGGATAGAGAACTTAGCGGAGGACGAAGTCGTTAAGGCAAGAATCCGCTATCATCAGACAGAAAAAGAAGCAACCGCCAGGAAAAATTCAGATGGAACAGTAGACATTCATTTCTTAGAACCACAGCGTGCGATTACCAAAGGCCAGGCAGTAGTCCTGTATAGGGATAACCACGTAGTGGGGGGAGGAACAATCATAAAATAATTTTTGATTTGCCGCAGGCAAAGGAGACGCACCCTAAGAGAAAAGAAATCTGTGGTCGGATTGCTAGAAGAATTTAGAAAAGAGTCAGTAAAAAATTACCCCATTTTGTTCCGTTGTGCTAAACGTTCCATTTTGCCCAATAAAACAGAAACTTCGGAGAAACGAACCCGAAGTTTCTATGGTCAAAATTCCACAGCACAAAGTCACAAAATGGGGTAATTTTTTTACTGACTCTTCTTCTCGTATTCTTCTGGCAATCCGACCACAGATTTCTTCACTCCGGGGAGCTGTGCTTTGGTTGGGGCAGAATCAGAATATTATGTTAGATAATTTTGAGATTTTTCAAAAGGTTATGGCTTTCCAGAAAATGAATACTAGTAAGCAGGCGTTTTCAAAATTTTTAAGCTGGATTGCACAGAAAAAATTGAAAAAGAATGGGTTCACTATAAGATTGAATTTTATTCCTTTGCGCTGTGGAGTTCTGACTGTAACCTCACGAGATTGTTTTTGAGCAAGGTTGTTTTATCAGGCAGAATGGAACATTTAGCGCGACAGAACAAAATCAAACTTATAATGAACCCCTTCTTTTTAGATATCTAAGATAATCTGGCAACAGCCAAAGACAGCTCCCAATGAGAGAAGCCATCCTATATTTGTGGCCTTAGAGCAAGGATTGAATGCGAGTATGTAAGCGAACATTCAACCCGTAGTGATAGAGTCACAAATATAGGATGGCTTCTCTCGTTGGGAGCGTCTCCCCTGCCTGCGGCAACCCAGAGCTTAATAAGAAATTACCGTAGTATTCGCTGGCATATATTTCCAGATATAATATGCATCGGAGTCCATCAGACGCACACATCCATTAGATGCTGGTTTACCAATTGTAGCATCTGCATACACCGTGCTTGCAATTGGAAATTTATGATGATTCTGGCTACTGCCGGATGGGTAACGGTGTACTCTGGTGTGGAAAGAGTTTCTTCCACAATAATGAGTTATGTATTCTTCATAAGTATTAACATAATACCAGCCATTTTCCTTCTGACCAATGCGGAAAGTTCCATGGGGAGAACGGGTATTATAGTTTCCGGAGGCGCAAGGGAACGATTTGATTAATTTCCAATTGTTCTTTCGTCCCTGAAAAATACTGACTTCCTGTGTATAATGACTGACCCAGATTAAATAGCTGGTTTTGCTGGAATACTTTTTAACATAAGCAAGTTTTTGAGCAGTAGAATATTTGGATGTTGTGTAGTTGCATTTGAAAGCGCGAAGACTTCCTGTAGTGAGGTAGTAGGTCTTTCCTTTATAGAGAATCTCGCTTCTCTTATATTTGGTATTACGTCCGATTAAATCAACGGTTACACCGCTGCTTAATGTTTTAACAACTTTTTTAGAAGTCCAGGAACGGTAAAGAGAAACTCTCTTGGTTGTCTTGCAGAAGTAAGTCATCGTTCTTATTGTTTTTAATGGTGAAAGTAAAGTGTTAGGGGTACAGCTTACAGTAGCTCCTGTTGAAGAAGTATAATTCTTTCCATTAATCGTTGTGTAAGGTTTTACCATAAAAGTAATACTTGAAGCGCCGCTTGCAATGGAAGTCTGATAAGTGGAGCGGGTGGTGTTTGCTAAAAGAGTGTAACTGCTGCCTTTTTTTATATATACACTGTAACCGCTTGCGTTATAAAGTGTGTTCCATTTTAAGTTGAGACGGCTATTGCTTGCGTAGACAGATAATCCAGTTACATTCTGTGAAATGGTTACGGGAATCGTAGCAGAGAGCTTTCTGGAAACCGTTTTTGCGTTAGGAGCGAATGCTTTTACAGTAAATGTGTAGGTCTGGCCTTCATTTAACTGATTAAATGTATAAGTTCCGGCTTTTTTAAACTTAACAGAACGTCCATCGGAACAAAAGAGTTTATATTTATTAGCTCCAGTGACGGCTTTCCATGTGATTTGTGCACTTTTATATCCTGGTGTAACAGTAAAATAAGGTGCTTTCAGTGAGACGGCTTCGGTTGAACTGGTTGTGCTCTGGCTTTTGACCGTTGTCTGACTTGCATTCAGAGAAACTGCCGGATAAGTGCAAAGCCCGAAGAATAAAAGGGCTGAAGCGACAGAAAGACAGAGTTTATTTGTTATTTTCATGAAAAATCTCCTCTCTCATAGTATTAATGGTCATTGATAATTTACTATCTGACTAATATAACAAATCCTGCTACCAGAAGTCAAGGAGATGGATTTACTATTTAATTCAAACAAAAGCTAGCCAAAGCCCTTTGTTTCCATCCCCGAATCTCTCCAACCACTATTTTAATTCAACTAAAAACAGCCAAAGACAGCCCCGGAAGAGAAACGCTATCCTATATTTGTGGCCTTAGAGCAAGGATTGAATGGGAGCCAGTAAGCGAACATTCAACCCGCAGTGATAGAGTCACAAATATAGGATAGCGTTTCTCTTCCGGGGCGTCTGTCTCTTAACGAATTAAACTAGCCAAAAATTCTGGGAGAATACTTTCTGGTACTTCCATTTCTCCCTGTCCTTTAAATAAGGAAATATGTGGTTTGTTCTGACCGTGGAAGTCTGTTCCGCCTGTTTTAAGAAGACCCCACTGTTTGGCAAGACCAGCAACATATTCCTGTTCAACAGGAGTGTAAGTGTTATAGTAAGCTTCAATTCCAACAAGGCCGGCTTCTTTTAATTCGCGGACCAGAGTTTCTTTTTTGGCGGAATCTAACTTTTTATAGAACATAAGGTGTGCAAGAACAGGGACACCGCCACTGTTTTTGATTAGTTCGATTGCTTCCTGCGGAGTAGGCATGATACGTTCCACATAGCAGCATCTTCCCTCTGCAAGATATTTATCAAATGCTTCTTGAACAGAAGAAACATATTTCTTTTTCATAAGAAGCTTTGCGATATGTGGGCGGGCGATTGTTTCGCCTGGCTTATCTGGTTTGATTTCGTCCATGGAAATCTTAAAGCCCTGTTCCTGAAGTTTCTCAATAATTTTTGCATTACGTCCGTCACGGCTTTCACGACAAACGGCAAGGCGTTCTAAGAGAGCCTTATTTTTTGTGTCGATGTTATAGCCAAGAACATGAATTTCTACTCCGTGATAGTCTGTAGAAATCTCTACACCAGAGATGGCAGTAAGTCGTTCTTTATGTTTGGCAGCAGCTTTCTGAAATTCTTCTGTGCCAGCAACTGTATCGTGATCGGTAAGAGCAATTACAACAGGATTTTTATCACCAGCAAGTTTTAGGGCATCATTTATAATTTCTGTTGGGGAAAATGTACCATCAGAAGCAGTAGAATGAATATGTAAATCAATATAAGTTTTCAAAATGTACTCCTTTCATGCAATAATCAATCAAGTATCTATAATATTCTATATCTAGTATCGCAGAATTAGTTAAAAAAATCAATGTATATGACAATTATTTATATGAATTGAAAGAAAGTGATGGAAAATGTGTAATAATGCAATACTTGTTTGTAATAATTGCATAAAGGTGTTAGAATATCTTTATTGAAAATGAGAAGCTAAACAGGCAGACAGAACATGTAACGGAGGTTAATCTATAATGGAAGATATGATGAAAGCGTTGTTGGATGTGGTGAGAGCACAGCACACTGCAACAGAAGGAAGCGAAGAAAGACCATTTGATATTAATGATATTATTGATATGGCGCTGAATATTACCGGGAGACCAGAAGAACCAGAGGAACAGCAGGAACTTTCTGATACGATTCAGAAGCTGGCAGAATCTCTGGCACCAGATATTTTCCCACCGAAGACATTTGAGGAGATGGATGATTCCGAGCAGGCAGCTTCTGCAGTGAATATGATAGAGGAACGGTTAAGAAATGGTGGCAGAAGAAGAGAGACAGCAGCCCCACAGTCACAACAGGAAATGACTCCACAGCAGAATAGTTCACAGATGCAGAGTGAGTCACATGAGGAGAATCCTTTTGCACAGGTAATGGAGAATGAAAATGCGAATATTCAGCAACAGTCAGAAACTGCAGATGGATATGGAAATATGGCATCCACAGACAGTGGTGCGTCCGAAGATTATGGTAATAGCAGTTCTTACGATATGTTTGGACAAGACGATGTAAATCATCAGGAAGCGGCGAATCTTAATGATTTGATCTATAATAATTTTATGCAGATGATGGGATTAAATGATCCTAAGGTAGAATATCCATTTGACCGTTCTCAGATTCGATATGGAAGGGAAAAGACAGCGACGGAAATGCTTGCAGAAGATGAGGCCAACAAGGCAGAAGAGAGAGCATTAGAAGAGCAGAGAAGAAGGCCAGTTTCAGCCTGGGAACTTGCACAGTCAGCTGTGGATAAGGATGAGGAAGCACATCAGAAAGAGGAATATGAACCTAAAGAGATGAAGATGCCAGAAACCAAATCAGCTTCTCAGTTAGCCGCAGAAGCAATCGCGAAGGCCAAAGAAGAGGATCAGATGAAGCTTGAGGCAGAAAAGAGAGCAGAACGTCTTATGGAAGAGGCAAGAAAGCGCGGAAAAGATCCGATGGAATTTGCACTTCATCAGCAGGAAATTTTAAATTATATGGAAAAGAACAGTGATGAACTCGTTTCTTTTGAAGATTATGAAGATTTATCACCAGAGGAAAAATTAGAGATAGAGAAAGAACTTTATCGGGAAAAACAGATTGAAGCGGGAGTGGCTCCAGAAGATATCAGTGATGAGTTACCAGATGAGATTCTGGAACAGTCTGGAATCGCACCAGATCAGACAGCAGGAGAGCAGAATAGTCAGGAGTCTGCCGGACAGGGAGATGGAACAACAGCACAGCAAACCAGCCAATCACAGGGAATGCCGACATTTTCAGATGATATGCTTCGTATGATTAGTCAGGAAGTAGTACAGGAAAATGCAGAGATGATTCTGGCTGAAGATGCCAATGCAGACTTAGGATTAATTAACGAGACGATTTTCGAAAACTTGAAAAATCTAATGAGTCAGACTGGCGGAGCTGTGACGCAGGAAGATATGGAATCTTTGATCGGAGAAGTTATTTCCAGAAATACGTCTTCTGACTCAGAAGAAAAACAAGAAACTTTGGCGCAGACGGAAACAGGTACTACAGCTGAAACGGCACCGATGGCATTTGAAGGCGAAAGTGCAGGCAGTGCTGTTGGAAGTGGAATGGCAGGAACGAGGGAACCAGCAGTGGAAAGTTCACAGTCAGAATCACAGAGCCAGCCAATGTCAGCGGTAGAACTTGCCAGGGCAGCACAGCAGGCAGCTAAGCCAGAGCCACAGGAAGCCAGAGAAACAAAGTCAGCAGTAGAACTTGCAAAAGAGGCACAAGAAAACGCAGTACAGAAGAAGGCTGAACCAATATCGGAGACAGAGGAAGAACTGAGCGAGGATGATTTAAACTTTGATGAATTAGATTTAGAAGAGGAGTCCGAAGAAAGTCAAAGTCCTTCCATTGAAGAATTAAAGGCACAGCTTAAGGCAGCAGAAGAAGCATTGGCAGCAGAGCAGTTAAAAGCGGCACAGAAAGCCGGGAAAGCAGAGGAAGAGAAGAAATCAGAAGAAATTCCGAAAGTGGAAGAAGCAACAGAACAGCCGATGGAAGAGAGTGCATCAACAGCCGGGGAACAGACAGCAACAGAAGAAAGTTCTGAGATAACCCCTGCGCCGACAGCAGAAGAAGTACAAGAACAGCCTGAGTATTCTGAAGTTTCAGAAAAAGAAGCGGAAGAATTTGAATATGTTGATCCGGGCGAATTAGTTCTTGGAGACCACACACAGGCAGAGATAGATGAAGCTTTGGATAATCTGGCATCTCTTGGCCTGGAGGGTGAAGTCTATGAGCGTGCAAAAAGAATGCTCTTACTGGAACTTGCTGGTTCAGAAGTAGCACTTGATGCATGGCTTGAAGAACAGGAAAATGGCAAGAAGAAAAAGGCAGCGGTATCCGCGTTAGATACAGAAGAAGATGCTCTTGAAGATTTAGAAGATTTAGATGAAGATGACCTCGAGCGAGAATTAGAACTTGCTATGGATGAAGACTTTATTGAGGAAGATTTAGAAGAACCTGCAAATGAAGAAACTTTAGAAGAAAGCAGTCAGGACAAATCTGAAGAAACAGAAAAAGAGGCAGTTTCTGAGGAGAATTTAGAAGAAAACTCTGTAGAAAAAACGGAGGACGAATCTGATAAGACGGAAGGTGCCGAAGATGTATCAGAACAGCCAGAAAGTATTTTAAAAGAAGCTTCTGAGGAAGAAATAAGCAGTGAAGAGGAAAACTCTGAGGAAGAAGAGGGAGAGACCTCAGAGGCAGCTCAGGAAGAAGCAGCAAATAAGGAGTTCTCTGAGACAGAAGAAGAGGCAGCAAATAGAGAGTACTCTGAGACAGAAGAGAAAGAGACAGCAAATAGGGAGTGCTCTGAGACAGAGGAAAAAGAGATAGCAAATAAGGGCGTTTCTAAGAAAACAGAGAAAGAAGCAGAATACAAGGAAGCAGAATACATTTCTGAATCAGAAGACACAATTCAGGTAGAAAAAACAAGACCGGAAAAGGAAGAGAGGACATCTTCACAGACGAAGAAGCCTGCACACAGTGAGAGAACATCACATTCCAGAAAACACAAGAATATTGTAAAACGTAAGGAAAAAACAGCTCCAGAAAAAGAAGAAAGAGAATTTAGCGCAGTAGTTCTAACAGGAAAGAATGTCGAAGAAAAAGAATTCCAGGTAAGTGTCCGCAATCCATTTGTTCTCAAAAACTCTGCAAGCTTTATGGATAAATTTGAAGAGTATATTGTAGATACACAGGAAAACAGAAAGTTAAGCACAGGATTCAAACGTTTAGATGCAATGCTCCGCTATGGCCTTCATAAAGGAAGTTACTTTGTAGATGCTACACCTCAGTATTTAAAGAACGGATTTATGCAGCAGATAGCCGACCGGGCAGCAGAAAGCGGTGTAGATGTACTTTATATTTCAACAGAGCTTACCCGCTATGACCTTATGGTAGATACTATCTCTCGTCTCAGCTATGAAATGAATAAAAAAGATGAAGAAAAAGCAGTATCCTCTATGGCAATCATGACAGGAGAAAAAGGCGCAGATATTCGTTCTTTAAAAGATGAATTGAATTGGTACAGAGGACGAATCAGTGAACATCTTTTTGTACTTGATCAGGAAGCAGTGTCTGAATATGTAGAAAATATGGAAGATGCCTCTGCAGGAGATATATTAGCAGAACTTATTCGTTCCATCGTAACAGAGGGAGCACATAAGCCAGTGGTATTTATTGATAATATTGAAAATATACTCTCAGTAGAAGATTCTGAGGATATGAAACCGCTCATGGATGGAATCCGTAAACTTGCAAAAGAACTGGGAATTCCGATTATTATGTCCTACGGATATGCACCAGCAGAAAGTGAAAATGAGCTTGACCCAGATGAAATCGAATATCACAAATCATTAGGAAATATGTGTGATGTATATCTTGAACTCAAATATGCAGATATGATAACAGAGGATTACGAAGAATTAACAGAAGATGATATTCAGGAAATGGTAGAAAACGGTGAAATGCTTCTTATTAACGTACAACTTCATAAAAATAGAAGAACAATGAAAGCATCCTGTCAGATACAGGCAACACCGAAGTTTAATTATTACGAAGAATAGTGATTTGCCGTAGGCAAATAGACGAAACACCAAAGAGAAGATATCCTATATCTGTGACTTTAGTCGCGGCGGTTTGAATGCTCGCTTATGCGCTTGCATCCAAACCTTGCTCCGAGGCCACAGATATAGGGTATTATATGGCGCTATTCCGTAATCCCAATATAATCCGTTACAACCTTAATCTTTGCACTGATCTTCTGAAGCTCTTCTGTTGGTTTATAATCTTTCGTACCAAAGAGATATTCGTGTGCTTTTTTTACATTTGTCTGGGCTGTAATTGGAAAACCGTAATAGATGCCGTTATATCGTTCATCTTCAGATTTAAAAGGATAAGCCTGCGAATCTTCTATCTTACAACGTGCCATGGAAAGAGTCAGCTTTGTGAGAGCGTCATTAGAGAGGCTCGTTTTACACTGTGGAAGAACAGTACTGATTAACTTTCCAAGTTTTAGCGGCTGTTTTTTAGCTGTATTCATAATACCTTCAAGAACAAGTCGCTGATGGTTAGCTCTTGCGTGATCTCCGCCTTCCATGTAGCGGATACGAGAGTAGGCAACAGCCTGATTACCATCGAAGGTATAAGTTCCGGTTTTTTCAAACTTCGGAGAATTTCCACCATTAATATGATTCATATTACCAATATAATCATTTAAATTCTGTAATTCTTTTTCAGAATTAATGGTCAATGGAATACCTCCAAGCACATCAACAGCATCGGCTAATGCTTTAAAGTTAACCGTGGCGAAATCTGTGATATTTAAATCCAGATTACGGTTAATTGTGCGAAGAGCAAGTTCTGGTCCGCCATAAGAATATGCTGCATTAATCTTATCGTATTCGCCATCAATACTTACATAGGTATCACGGTAAATAGACATCAATTTTACCTTTTTGGTTGATTTATTGATGCTGGCAATGATGATACAGTCAGTACGGGAACCTTTATCTTTAATTTTATTATCCTGACTATCAACGCCAAAAAGAGCAATATTTTGATAATCTTTTATATTAGCATCCGTATCATTTACAGTTACACTTGTTTTATCTAAAGGATATTTTTCTATTTTGGAAAATGCACCTTTTAATGAGAAACGGAATGCAAAAACCGCCCCGGCAATTAAAAGAATGATTAAAAGAAGGAAAGGAAAACATCCCCGTTTTTTCTTTTTTTTACGTTCATGATAAGTTAAAGCTCGTCCGCCAGAAGTCTGCCGCTTTTGAGACTTTGTATCAGGCTTATTCTGGGAAGAGGACTTCTTTGTTGATGGTTTGCCAGAATTTTTTATAGAAGAACCAGAGGAATGATATCCTGTACCGGAAGAACTTCGAAGCAGGCCATCAGTATTCAATGTGGAATGTGTATGATGGTCGTGAGAAGTTTTGAAATTATTCTGAGAACTTCGTCTGCCGCCTGTGCTGGAATAGTTATATTTGTTTTCAATGTTATCTTTACTATATATTGAACCATATTTCATAAAATATGCCTCCATTCTGTCATAGGTACTTCTGGAAATTTAATAGGTTTATGGAATGTTTCGGAGAGTACATTCATTAGTTAAAAAATCTGTGTTAGTAAGCATTTTTATTGACAAATCCTTTAAATACAGTAAGAAATAGAATCTTAATATCAAAAGATAATGTCCAGTTTTCAATATAAAAAATATCATGTTCAATTCGTCCCTCAATGGATGTGTCTCCACGGAAGCCGCAAACTTGTGCCCATCCTGTCATACCGGGACGTACCTGATGCTTTATCATATAACGAGGAATCTCCTCTTTAAATTTCTCAACGAAAAGAGGTCGTTCTGGCCGTGGACCAATGAGACTCATATCACCCTTTAATACATTAAATAACTGTGGCAGTTCGTCAAGACTGGTCTTACGGATAATTCTTCCCACGGGAGTGACCCGGGGATCGTTGTGTACTGTCCAGGCCTTTTGTTCCTTAGAGGCAGACTGTACTCCCATCGATCGGAACTTGTACATTTTAAAAGGTTTATTATGAAGACCGACTCGTTCCTGACAGAAAATAATTGGTCCTGGGGAACTCTTTTTAACGAGAACAGCAACAACAGCCATAATCGGTGAAAAGAGAATGATACAAACGATAGAACCAATAATGTCCACAAGACGTTTGATACATTTGTTTACAGTATTTGTAAGCGGAACATTACGGATGTTGATAACCGGAAGTCCGTTCAAATCCTCAGTAACTGGGTTAGTAGAAATAAATTTATAATAATCTGGAACAAACTTTGTATGCACACCAGACTTTTCGCAGATAGCAACCATATCTCCCAGTTTATAATACTCTTTCAAGCTGAGTGCGATTGCCACCTCATCCATAGAAGTGTTCTGAAGAAACTTTTCTACATCCTTTAACTTACCAATGCAAAAAGTATTGCGGTAAGAAAAGTCAGCCTTGAGATTATCATCGAAAATACCGTGAATGGTGTAGCCCCACTGTGGGTTTGACTTAATACGGTCGATGTAGGCTTCGGCTGCTGCACTGAAACCAATAACAACAACATGTTTAAGATTAAATCCCTTTCTGCGAGTTCTTTCTAATGCATAACGGATTGCCGCCCTTTCAGCAATGGTAAGAAGCATGGAAAGAACATAGAACATTAACTGAAGACTTCGTGAAACATGGGGAATCTTCATAAAGATTATATATATAAAGAAGAAAACCATTCCAATGGAATTCGCCTTAATGAGATTCGCATACTCTGAAGTCCTATTTTGAAATCTTTTTGGTTTATATAAATTAAACTTTGCATATAAAATAAGGTATACAGGAATCAGAACAAGAAGTATACCCTGATATTGCCACAACTGCCGCCAGTAACCAAAACGAGGGAAAATGTCTTTAAAAAGAGGGCATATATATCGAATATAGTAACTAAGACAAAAGGAACAATAAATAACCAGTGCATCAAGAACGACGTGGAACCGGTTAAGATATTTTTGATTCTCTTTAATCATAAAAGTGTACCTCCATCACCCAAAAGGGATATATATATGGAAAAAAGGGCGTAATATACCTCTTACTGGGATAATTTTCTAACTTATTATACAATAGAACAGGGCATTCCACAAGGTTATTTCTTTTCCTGCTTTTACGAAAAAAGTGTGAAAAAGCTGCAAAATCAGTATAAATCCATAAATTTGCCATAAATACAACACAAATTTATCACACATCGTTGCTAAGATAAGGTTACAAACTTAGGAAAGGGGATAACATTATGAACGAATTTGAAAATGGATTCCATAATGAGAATTTAGAGAACAACAGGATAAATAACCAGGAAAACAACAGTCAGCAAGTAGCTATAGATGTAACACCGATTGAGGAATCGGTAACACAGGAGAATACAGAGAGTCATAGATATTCTTACAGAGAACAAGGTACAGGTGGCAGTTCCTATCAGTATGACAATGGAAATAATTCCAACGATACTTATAATAATTCTTATAGCAGCCACGGATGGAGAGATGAGAGTACTTATAATAATGAAAATTATTATGGGAATATCCCGCCGGAACCTGATAAGAGACGCAGACAGAGAAAGAATGGCAGTAAAAATAATAAGAACGGAATGGGTAAGAAAGCTGCCAAGTTAGTTGCATCCGCAGCAGTATTTGGTCTTGTAGCGGGAGCCTGCTTTGTAGGAGTGTCCGTAGCAAAAGATAAATTATATCCTTCTACAGCAGATCGAATTGAAACAACATCGGGAACAACAAGTGCAAAGAGCGAGACATCATCAAGCGGCTCAAGCAGCTCCAGCAGTAATGTAGCAAGTGTAGTTAATGAAGTGATGCCATCTGTTGTATCTATTACAAGCACAATTCAGTCTTCCAATTATTATGGCTTTGGTACACAGGAATCAGAAGGAGCAGGTTCAGGATTTATCGTTGCAAAGACAAAAGATAATCTTATGATCGCAACCAATAATCATGTTGTATCTGATGCCACTTCCCTCACCGTAGGATTTGCAGACGATACAACAGCCAAAGCAACAGTAGTCGGAACAGACTCCAGTGCAGACCTTGCAGTTATTTCTGTAAAGATAAAGGATATCAAAGACTCTACAGCATCAAAGATTAAAGTTGCAACACTTGGAAGTTCTGATGATTTAAAAGTAGGAGAAGAAGTTGTAGCAATCGGTAATGCATTGGGATATGGCCAGTCTGTTACAACAGGTGTAGTCAGTGCAAAGAACAGAGAAGTATCTTTAACAGATGGAACAATGAACCTTCTTCAGACAGATGCCGCAATCAACCCTGGTAACAGTGGTGGTGTACTTATTAATATGGATGGTCAGGTTGTAGGTATCAACAATGCGAAGTTAGAAGATACATCCGTAGAAGGTATGGGATATGCAATTCCTATCACTACAGCTAAAACTATCTTAACAGATTTAATGAATGCCAGCAGCGTAAGCACAAAAGATGCTGCATTCCTTGGAGTCGTAGGCCGTGACATTAATGAATCTTATTCCAGCGCACTTGGAATCCCTAGCGGAATCTATGTATCACAGGTAGTCAGCGGATCACCAGCAGAAAAAGCAGGAATCTCTGCAGGCGATGTCATTACCAAGTTTGAGGGTAACAACGTATCTACAATGTCCGGCTTAAAAGAAAAACTGGCACTGAAAAAAGCTAATACAAAAGTAAAAATCACATTTAAGAGAGCAAACCAGAGCGGAACATACGAGGAAAAGACCGTTACAGTAACTCTTGGTAAAAAGAGTGATTTCAGTGATGTAACAACAGATAACTCCAGCGATTCCAGCAATGATTCCAATAATAACTCCAATAATGGAAATAATAATGGAAACAGCAATGGCAACTCTGGTAATAGCAATGGAAATTCCGGAGACTATGGTTATGGCAATGGAAATTTTGGAAATGACAATGGCAATGGATATATAAATCCATATGAATATTTCTTCGGAAATAACTATTAATTTACCATTTAATTCGGAAGCTGTCTTTGGATGATTTTTAGATGAATTGAATTTAATCATAGTCCAAAACAGCAATCTACAAATCCCTCCCTTGATAGCAGGTGATAGCATAACCATGGTCAGTGCATTTTTGCAACGG
>UMGX01046780.1_pt1 | contig 16919 bp, 10 predicted proteins | sample 1965411 | NCBI WGS metagenome assembly UMGX01 (sample SAMEA4836086, study PRJEB28245) | human gut metagenome | biome: gut microbiome; material: fecal sample | place: Denmark | collected 2008 | reverse complement strand
GTGATCGTGTCACAGGAAACACAAAGACCTTTGCAAAGAATGCGAAGATTCTCCAGATTGACGTAGATGCTGCAGAGATTAACAAGAACATCGTTGTAGATGCAAGTGTGGTAGGAGATGAGAAAGAAGTTCTCAAACGTATTCTGGCAGAGGTTCCGGAAATGAGACATTCGGAATGGACTGCACATATCAGTGAACTGAAGGAAAAATATCCGTTAAGATATGATCATTCCCAGCTTACAGGCCCATACATTATTGAAAAGCTGTACGAACTGACAAAGGGAGATGCCATCATCACAACAGAGGTTGGACAGAACCAGATGTGGGCAGCTCAGTATTTTAAATACAAAGAGCCAAGAACCTTCCTTTCTTCCGGTGGCCTGGGAACTATGGGATATGGACTTGGTGCAGCCATCGGTGCCAAGATGGGAAGACCGGACAAGACAGTGGTAAACATTGCAGGTGACGGCTGCTTCCGTATGAATATGAATGAGATCGCAACAGCAGTCCGCTGTGGCAGACCTTTAATTGAAATCGTATTGAACAATCATGTACTGGGAATGGTACGTCAGTGGCAGACCTTGTTCTATGACCACAGATATTCCCATACAATTTTAAATGATGCAGTAGATTTTGTGAAACTGGCAGAAGCCATGGGAGCAAAAGCAATCCGTATCACAAAGATGGAAGAGGTAGAGCCTGCATTAAAAGAGGCTCTGGCATGTCCGGGACCTATCGTACTTGACTGTATGATCGATCAGGATCTCAGCGTATTCCCGATGGTACCGGCAGGCGCAAGCATTGATGATATTTTTGATGAGGAGGATATGAAAAACAATGAGCAGAGTGTATAATTTTTCCGCAGGACCGGCTGTACTGCCGGAAGAGGTACTGAAAGAAGTTGCAGAGGAGATGATGGACTATCAGGGAACTGGTATGTCTGTAATGGAAATGAGCCACAGAAGTGCTGATTTCCAGAAGATTATTGACGAAGCAGAACAGGATCTCCGTGACCTGATGAAGATTCCGGATAACTATAAGGTATTATTCCTTCAGGGCGGAGCTTCCCAGCAGTTCGCAGCAATCCCTATGAACCTTATGAAGAACAAGGTAGCTGATTACATTGTAACAGGACAGTGGGCAAAGAAAGCATACCAGGAAGCACAGAAATATGGAAAAGCAAACAAGATCGCTTCTTCCGAGGATAAGACTTTCTCCTATATTCCTGACTGCAGCGACCTTCCGATCAGCCCGGATGCAGACTATGTATATATTTGTGAAAACAACACGATCTACGGAACAAAATTCAAGAAACTTCCCAACACAAAAGGAAAAACTCTGGTAGCAGATGTTTCCTCCTGCTTCTTATCTGAGCCTGTTGATGTATCCAAATATGGCATCATCTATGGCGGTGTACAGAAGAATATCGGACCTGCTGGTATGGTAATCTCCATTATCCGCGAAGATCTGATCACAGACGATGTTCTGGAAGGAACACCTACTATGCTGAAATTCAAAACACAGGCAGACGCAGGTTCTCTTTACAATACTCCAAACTGCTACTGCATCTATGTATGCGGTAAGGTCTTCAAATGGCTGAAGAAAATGGGCGGCCTGGAAGAAATGCAGAGACGTAACATTGAGAAAGCGAAAATCCTCTATGATTTCCTTGATCAGAGCAAGCTTTTCAAAGGAACTGTTGTACCGGAAGACCGTTCTCTCATGAATGTACCATTCGTAACAGGTGACAAGGACATGGATGCCAAATTTGTAAAAGAAGCAAAAGAGGCAGGACTTGTAAACTTAAAGGGACACCGTACAGTGGGCGGTATGCGTGCAAGTATCTACAACGCTATGCCAAAAGAAGGTGTGGAAGCACTGGTTGCTTTCATGAAGAAGTTTGAGGAGGAGAATGCATAATGTTTCAGTATCATTGCCTGAATCCCATTGCAGAAAAAGGTCTGGGATTATTTGATGAAGAATATAAGAAAAGCGAAGATCTGCAGGAGTGCGATGCAGTCCTTGTAAGAAGTGCAAAAATGCATGACATGGAGCTTCCTGAGAGCGTAAAGGTAATCGCACGTGCAGGTGCAGGTGTCAACAATATTCCTGTAAAGGACTGTGCAGAGAAAGGCGTTGTAGTATTTAACACACCGGGCGCCAATGCAAACGGTGTTAAGGAGCTTGTACTTGCAGGTATGCTCCTTGCTTCCCGTGATATCGTAGGTGGTATCGAATGGGTTGCCAAAGAGAAAGACCAGGAAGACATCGATAAACTTGCTGAGAAGCAGAAGAAGCAGTTCGCAGGATGCGAGATCATGGGCAAGAAGCTGGGTATCATCGGTCTTGGTGCCATCGGAGCCATGGTGGCAAACGCTGCTTCTGCACTTGGAATGGAAGTATACGGATATGACCCATACATTTCTATTGATGCTGCATGGAATCTTTCCCGCACCATCAAACATATCAAGAGCCTGGATGAGATTTATTCCCAGTGTGATTACATCACCATCCATGTACCTCTTCTTGACAGCACAAAAGAGATGATCAACAAAGAAGCGTTAGACAAGATGAAAGACGGCGTAGTACTTCTGAACTTTGCCCGTGATCTTCTGGTTGATGAGGATGCTCTGATCGAAGCATTAGACAGCGGAAAAGTAAAGAAATATGTGACAGACTTTGCAAACCATACAGTAGCAGGACATAAGGGAATCCTGGTAACTCCACACCTTGGAGCATCTACAGAAGAATCCGAAGAAAACTGTGCGGTAATGGCTGTAAAAGAAGTCAGAGATTTCCTCGAGAACGGAAATATCAAGAACTCTGTAAACTTCCCGAACTGCGACATGGGAACCTGCGTAGCAGTAGGACGTATCGCCATCTGCCACAAAAATATCCCGAACATGATCAGCCAGTTCACCAAGATCCTTGGTGCAGAAGGTCTGAACATTGCAGATATGACAAATAAGAGTAAAGGTGAATACGCATATACTCTTATCGATTTGGAAAGCGCAGCCTCCAAAGAAGCACTGGATGAGCTGAAAGCAATTGAAGGCGTTTCCAAGGTACGTGTGGTAAAATAATAGTCAGACCATATTATTAACAAGATAAAAAATCTCCTGCTTTAATTACATGATTGTAATGAGCAGGAGATTTTCTACATTGAAACCGCCGTGTACTGAATGGTACGCATGGTGGTAGTGTGCCATGCTTGTTTGGTTTATTTATCGTTTGCTGCCTATCCATCGGCAGATATAATGTGCAACTATATCTCCGGCGAGAATAGCAAAGAAGAGAGCAACATATTTCATCATGGATTCACCTCTTTCTGATTAAGATCACAGATAGTTACTGTTCACTCCGTTCACAGTAACTTAGCCAAAATTCATTCCAGATTGCCTGCGGCAATGGAATTTTGGCTTGTATGTCTCGGGATTTTGGCATATTCATGCCAAAACACCTCGCGGGATAGTGGTGTGTGAACAGTAACCACAGATACATTATATCATACATCAGACAAAAAAAGAGATTGACTTTTTACGGGAAGTAGAATATTATAAATACAGCTAAGAAAAGTGATTATATTTGTCATAGGCAAAGCAAAAACCCCAGGAGTGTGCGAGACGCCTGGGGCTTTTTGTTCCGTTTATGTAAGGTGGCTTATACCTTTAGGCTGTTACTGCCTGTCGTTCCTGTCCAACCATTTGCAAACGAAGTAGCTAACAACATTTGCCGTAACAGAAACAAGAAAAGCGATTATAAAATCTGTCATAGGACTTCACCTCCTTTCTGCTGGAGGTTCGGCAGCTTTTAAATTATATCACAGCTTAGAACAAAACGGAACTCAGTATGTCACTTTTTCTTTATTTCTCAAAAAGTGCCCCTCTGAAATGCGCAGCATCCAGAGAAGCACTGGATGAGCTGAAAGCAATTGAAGGTGTTTCCAGAGTACGTGTAGTAAAATAAGAAACATTGATCTGAAAAAGTAATAAAAAATCTCCTGTGATGCAGTTGCAATCACAGGAGATTTTTTATTACTTTACTATAAACTATTTTTTGACTTTGAATTTTTTTATATCGGAATATGGACTGTAAACTCTGGATTTATTTTTTGAGGTCTTATTCCAGGAACGTACTGTCACATACCAGGTGCCTTTCTTTACAATTGTAAAGGTTACAGTTACAGTATTTTTGCCTTCTGTACGTTTCACATATTTCTTAACCGGATATTTCTCACCTGCGGAGGTTTTATATTTGTTTCCAAGCAGGATTTCATAACCTGTGGCATTTTTGCATTTTGTGTAAGTAATAGTCACAGTGTTTCCTTTTACAGTGATATTCCTGATCTTTGGCTGTTGTGGTGTAACAACAGTGATCTTGATCTTCTTGATCTTTGTCCAGGAACCATAGACCTTATTGCCCTGTGCATCCAGAACCCAGCTTCGGGCTGCCACATACCAGGTACCTTTTGCCAGATATCTGAAAGATGCCTGTGGCTTGCCTGTTGAGGAAACTGTCTTGCTGAACTTTCCTGTCTGGAGCATATTTGATTTCTTACTGATCACGAAGTCATAACCCTGAGCACCTGCACATCCTTTGGAAAGTTTGACAGTTAATTTATTTCTGTCAATGGAATGGCTGGAAATCTTTGTGTTAGCAGGACGCAGGTATGCACCGTTTTCATCTGTGATACTTCCGTCTGTGTGAATGACTCTGCCATTGAGAGATTCTGTACCAAATGCTATGAAATAATCCTGTCCTTTGGAAAGGGTAAAGTCAGCATATGGAATACTGCGCTCAAATGCACCGCCTACAGTTACAGTCTGGATACACTGCAGACCCCCATTCTCAACATCATACCAGAACAGATTTGCCATAAGTCCTGCACAGGAGGCATCTGCCTTTACGGAAAGCACAGCCGGGAAATCGAAAGCTCCGCTTCTTCCAAGATGGAGACCGAAATCATTCTGGTTTGTGGAGATCAGGCTGTATAACGCTGCCGGGATATATTCTGCTGTGTTTGTAACAGAAAGATCTATATCCGCAGGTGTTTCTGCTGTAATGGAAGTACCATTGATCTTCCAGATGAAACCATTCTCCATATCAAGGTTCAGGGAAATATCTTTGCCCTTTATCCCGGATAAAACAGAAGCAGGAAGTGTCTCAGCCCCATTCATGATAATAGAGATGGTATCTTTTTCTTGGGAAGCCTTAATCAGATCATTGACAGCCTTCCAGCCTTTCTTCTGGAAACTTCCTTCAATGTAAGGTTCCCCGTCGCCAAGTTTTCCGAGGGTTTTTGTATCCTGATGTTTGCACCGTTTACAGGTGTAAGTTATGATTCCGTCAGTTTCTGCAGTTGGTTCTGTAGTGATAACGCCATTGTCATAGTCATGGCCGTATGCGGAAATGGTGTAGCCATAGGAAAGTGTTTCATTACAGTCTTTACAGTAGGTATCTCCACTGTATCCACTGGAAGTACAGGATGAGGATGAGTAGTAACGTCCGGCTGTATGTTTGTGTTCGCATTTACTTCTGGTGATTGTATAAGTAACAGTTTCTGTTACATAATTTCCTTTATCTGTGCCATTGTAAACTGCATCGGCAGAGATAGGTTCCTCTACTTTTAATTCTTTTGATTTATCAGTGTCTTTCCATATCCAGTGTTTGGGAAGAATAGTGGTGATATCGCCGACCTTTTTACAGGACCATGGAACGGTTATTTTGGTATCTGATGGTGATGGATAATTTGGTGTTTGGGCTGCTCGACTGATGATTGCTTTATAATATTTTTGTGAAATCCAGGTAGCATAATTGGGATTGGAGATCCGTATAAAAATTTTGGTATTTTCTGCGTCGGTTACCGTTTTTACAGCAGGAATATCGTCGTCAGAATTCAAAATTTTCCATGTATGTTTATTATCAACACTGTATGCAATAATACTATTTTGGGGAATTGTATTTTGGTCAATAGTGATAACCGGATAAGAAATTCCATCATACGTACCTGTGTGTTCAGTGATTTTAGGGGTAAGTGTACCCGGGTTAATATCAAATTTCCAGTTTTCGTTTGTTAAATAACCAGAAGATGCATTGTAAAAATCGCCTCCGTTTACATCAATCTTTACAATATAAGTCCCAACATCTTTAGGCTCGGTTATCTCGGTTGTTGAATCATTTTCTTTGAAATATTTTACTGTGAAGTTTACTACGCCTTTAATGGTGTCATTTACAGTAATGCTAGGAGTTTGTGAACTTCCATTATAAATAAAATTCCGCGGACCCTTAAATTCAAAAATATCACTGGTGGCATTACGTTTGGTGTTACTAAATGTACCTGATTCTGAATCTTCTGAATCAAAAATATAACTTCTTCGTTCTGTTCCAACATTTACAATATGATCTTCTCCAGTCAGCCATGCATACAGATTTGTATCAGTAGGGTTAACTGCTTGATGATTGTTAGGTTCCCATGGCTTAAGATTTTGATCAATTATTACCTTTTTAGAATTTAAATTTTCAATAGTACAACAGTAAACCTTTTCCCCGTGGTCGTTTGTTGGGGAGCTGGATACGGAAGAGGCTTTTACCGAGCCGCCATCAATAGTAATATTAGATTTAGTGCCGCCAATCGCACACCATTGGTCTGAAGAGACTTTTACTAATCCACCCTTAATAGTAATATTAGAGTTATTGCCGCCAATTCCCATAGACTGGAACGAAGATGCAGTTACTGCTCCACCCTTAATAATAATATGAAAGGCGGGGGAAAGATCGGAATTGCCACTACTACCGATTCCTGTTCCGTGTTTCGAAGAATTAGCAGTTAAACTACCATTCGTTCCAGGAGAATTATCTATTATAAGTTTAGTAGTACCGTCTATCTGCAAAGCAGCACTATTTATGTAGGTGGATTGAAGAAGGTTGCTACTTTCTAGATATATATACATCAGCGTGAACAGTATTTGTTATTCGTAGTGGTGGTGTTCGATCGGCGGAGTGAATATTTACATTATTTAGATAAACCTTAACTGTTCCTGAATCAATATGATCAATTAAGATGGGAGCATCATTATTACCAGTACCATTAAATCTGTACGAACCAGCAGAAGTTATTTTCCATATACCCTTGCTAGAGTCATAATAGTTAAGGTTAGTAATATCATTCATATCAATTCCTATAGGTTCCGTTTCGTCTGCAGTAGCCGACATAATATTTACTTCACTGCTAAATTCGGGTACGTTCTCTGAACTGAACACAGATAATTCTTCTTCTGTTTCTTCTATTACTTCCTGATTATCATCGGAAAAGATTTCAGGAGTTTCTTCGGATACCTCTTCCAGATTCCCGGAAGTAAATTCCCCTGCAAATATAGTCTGGAGGGGCATGTTTGTGGAACACAGTGCAAGTGCCATAACCCCGGCTAATAATTTCTTTCTCATAAAGATCGCCTCCCTGTTATAAAATATATGTTTATAGGGATATTATACATCATGGAATGAAATTATATAATGCCCGTTAGAAGGCAAAAAAGTGCCTTTTTGCTATTATTTATTTACAAATGGTTTCAATTCTTCGCGTTTTTCTATATCCAACATATGGAAAATGCGGGAAAGATAATGTTTGATCGTATTGGGTGACAGAGACAGTTGTTTTGCGATTTCCTGATTGGTCCAGCCTTTGCTTGCGAGCATGGCTATGGAGTATTCCATAGGCGTCAGTTTATCTGTAACAGAGGACTGAAGCTGGGGATTATGAATAGCCATCCAACCACGACTGAAGGCAATAACTGCCTGGGAAAGCTGTCTGTAACTCTCCGGTTCTGCAGGTTTGATGCAGGCTTCAATCTGTCCAAGCATCAACCCATGATGTTCGATAAACGGTTCCAGAAATCCATCCGGTTTTGCCATGTTCCATGCTTTTATCAGAGCTTCTTTGGCCTCATCCTGCTGTTTCAGGTTGATCAGACACATAATGATCACGCAGTAGAGATATTCCATGGCAACAGGGTAGCAGCCGTCAAGCATCAGAAAGACAGACTGGCATAATCCCAGTGCCCGTTTATATTCTTTGTGAAGATAAGCGTTATGAGCGAGGACATAAACTGCATAAGCGCGAAGTCCTGAAGGTAAGGAGGGCAGAAAATCTTGAAGAGGAGGAAGTCCGTCTGTGGGAAGATGCATCAGTACCATGGCCAGATAGTTGGCAAAAACACAGGAAGCCATGATTCCTTTTGGTGCAGAACTGTCTTTTGCAACAAGAAGACATTCCTGAATATTTCTGAATCCCATTCTGGAGGCAGATGGATTTCCAAGAGTAAGATTGGAAAAAGAATATAAAAGTGCTGCGGACAGGCGCAGACAGAGATCCTTGTCCTGGAGGTAAAGTTCCGCAATATTTCTGCATTCTTCTGCACGTCCCGAGAAATAATATAATTCAGCCTGTGCAATCTGCCGTTGATCCAAATCCTGAAAATTGTCCACAGTAGCCTGTGCCTGTCCGGGAGTAAAAGAACTGTTCATCAAGGGCATAAGACGGGAAAGAGCAGAATCCTGAAAATTATCTGATGAATTCATTATAAAAACACATCCTTATATAATAGTAACAAACCGGAACCGGTATCAGCGTAAACAGTCCGGTGTAAATATGGGAATTAAAATGAAGCCCTGTCTGGCAGTGCAGCGGGCTTCATTATTGTCTGTTAAGGAAATAAAATTAACATCCTCTTGATTTCATAAAGTCAAGAACCTCTTCTTTGGTGGACATAACGCGAAGAGCACCCTTGCGTGTGGTAATCAGAGAAGCTGCCGCATTTGCGAATGTGAGCAGTTCTTTTAAGTTCTCTTCTGTCAGATTGTCCAGACCATGTTCCAGAATGTAGTTTAAGGAGCTTGCGCAGAAGGTATCACCTGCACCTGTTGTCTCGATAGTCTTTTCCTGAAGGAAAGGAGCAGCCTCTACTTTCATGTCTTTGTAGTAAGCGCGGCTTCCGTCTTTTCCAAGTGTGATAAGGATAAGCGGAATGTTATATTTCTCTTTCAGAAGTGCGGCGCCCTTGTCATAGTCTGTAGTTCCGAACAGGAATTCAACTTCGTTATCTGAGATTTTCAGAATATCGCATTTGCCAAGGCCGTATTCAATCTCTGCCTTTGCGTCATCCAGAGATTTCCATAATGGCGGGCGAAGGTTCGGGTCGAAGCTGATGATACATCCGGCTTCTTTTGCAACGTCGATGGCATAGCGGGTTGCCTCGCGTACTCCTTCGTGAGTGGAAGAAAGTGTTCCGAAGTGGAAGATTCTGGAATCTCTGATCAGGTCTTCCTGGATTTCATCCTTGGTGAGCATCATATCTGCACCCGGGTTACGGTAGAAGGAGAAATCTCTGTCTCCGTCAGGATAAGTATGTACGAAGGCAAGTGTTGTGTGTACCTCGTTGTCAATCACAAGGTTGCGGGTGTCGATTCCTACTTCCTCTACGGCATTCTTAAGCTGGCTTCCGAACATGTCGTTTCCGACTTTGCCGATGAATGCAGTTTTTTTGCCAAGCTTCTCAAGCATTGCAAGCACGTTGCATGGAGCACCGCCCGGATTGGCTTCCAGCATTGGATTTCCCTGTGCGCTGCTTCCGTTTTCAGTAAAGTCAATCAATAATTCGCCTAATGCGGTTACGTCAAAGGCTTTGTTTCCCATTTTGTATCCTCCTTGTTGTGATGGAAAGAAGCATAGTATCCGGAACAAGATTCTTTCCATGGTTAATAACATAAATTTAGCGCAGGAAAGGGAATTTGTCAAACAATTTTCTTTATTTTTTTGTGCAAAGATGCTAAAATAAACATAACTTGATTTGTTATTGTTTACAGGTGACGTTTAATGTACCATAAATACGCTGCCGGTAAGAGTAACCGATCATCGTATTTCTGACAATCGGGGAGGTAACGCAGCTATGGACGAAAAAGTATACGGCTATATGGACTGGCCGAGGATTGAAGCTATTGTGTATGGAGAGGAAACTGCTCCCAGAGATGTGATGGGACCAAGGATCACACAGGACGGAGTTCTTATTCAGGGATTTTTTCCTGATGCAGAAGAAGTCAGTGTGATCAGCGGAAAGAAAACCTATGTCTGCGAGAAAGAGGACGAGGCCGGATATTTTGCAGTATTGCTTCCTGTACGCAAGGTGCCGGAATACAGATTTCTTATAAAAATGGGAGAGACAGAGACAGAATGTTATGATCCCTATGCTTTTCCATGCCAGATCACAGAGGAAGAGGAGAAGGCTTTCTGCGCAGGTGTTTATTATGAGGCATATAAGAAGCTGGGCGCTCATCCTGTGGAGATTAAAGGAGTGAAAGGTACTCTTTTTGCTGTCTGGGCTCCGAACGCAGTGAGTGTAAATATCGCAGGTGATTTTAATGGATGGATCGGACGTGCGACTATTATGCATCGTATGCCTATGTCCGGTATCTTTGAGCTGTTTGTACCCGGGGTAGAGGCAGGGACACATTATAAATATGAAATTAAAGTCAAAGGCGGCGAAGTTCTGTTAAAGGCTGATCCTTATGGGAACAGTGCAGACCATGATCCTGAGGGAGCATCTGTTGTAGCAGATGTAAGTGCTTTTCAGTGGAATGACGGAGACTGGATGAAAGAGCGTCACAGATTTGATGACAGGAAACAGCCGGTTTCTATATATGAAACATCTCTGGAGGAATGGAAATCCGCTGAGGAACTGGTGGAATTTCTGGCAGAGGAAGATTTTACCCATGTGGAACTCCATCCTGTGATGGAATACCTGGATGATATTACAGGTGGTTATTCTACATATGCATATTATGCACCTACTTCCAGATTTGGAAGCGTGACGGATTTTCAGAAGCTGGTAGATGAGCTGCATCAGGCGGGGGTCGGTGTGATTCTGGACTGGACACCTGCACAGTTCCCGCGTTATGCCTCCGGTCTGGAGAAATTTGACGGAACACCTCTTTATGAGAGACAGAATCCGGCAGAGGCCATTCATCCGTTCTGGGGGACATTGCTCTATAATTACGGAAGCCCGATGGTGAAGGACTTCCTGATCTCCAATGCCTGCTTCTGGGCTGAGGTCTACCATGCTGACGGTCTGCGTATGGACGATGTGGATGCCATGCTGTATCTGGATTATGGCAGAAATCCGGGAGAGTGGACACCTAATATTTACGGAACCAATGAAAATCTGGATGCTCTGGAATTTCTGAAGCATCTGAATTCTGTGATAAAGGAGAGAAATCCCGGATTGCTTTTAGTTGCTCAGGAGAACGGACTCTGGCCGGAGCTGACAGACAGTGTGGAGAATGACCATCTGGGATTTGACTATAAGTGGAGTGGCGGATGGACAAAAGATCTGCTTGAATATCTGAGCAAGGATCCTATTGAGAGAAAGAATTACCATGATCAGCTGACTATGTCCATGCTCTATGCATACTGCGAACATTATATTCTGACGCTTGGCAGCAGGGATGTTGGTACATTGAAGGATTTCGCGGATAAGCTGCCGGGAAGTGAAGAACAGAAGAATGCGCAGATCAGAGAGGCTTATGCTTATATGATGCTTCATCCGGGATGCAAGATGATGGCACCGGATAAAGATATGCCAAAGGAACTGGAAGTATGTGTCAAAGACCTCAATAATATGTATCTTGCTCATCCTGCACTTTATCAGCTGGATGATGAATATGATGGATTTGAATGGGTTCAGCTGATGAAGTATGAGGAGAATGTGATCGCATTCATGAGAAAGACAGAGAAACCGGAAGAAACTGTTCTGGCTGTCTGCAATTTCGCGGCAATCCCATATGAAAACTACAATGTGGGAGTTCCTTTTGCTGGCAAATATAAAGAAATCTTTAACAGCGATGATAAAAAGTACGGTGGTAATGGTGTAGTAAATACGAGAGTTAAAGCAGCGAAGAAGGCTGAGTGTGATGAGAGAGAGTATTCCATCACATTGAAGCTTCCGGCACTTGGCGTGGCAGTCTTTACCTGCACTCCGGAAGAAACTGAGAAAAAGCCTGCTGCTGAGCACAGCCAGATCAAGAAATCCATCACCAAGACAAGAACTGTACGAAAGGCTGCCGGGAAAACAAAAGCAGCTGTAAAAACTGCAGTGAAACCGGTGACGAAAAAGGTGACAAAAGAAGCACCCCAAATAGTGAATAAAACGGAGGAGAAAATACCGGTCAAAAAGGACTTGACAGAGAAGAAATAATATTATAAACTAAATGCTGTGGCTGTCAGAATTATCAATTTCTGACAGATTACAGCATAAGCTGAAATAGCTCAGTCGGTAGAGCACTTCACTCGTAATGAAGGGGTCGTGAGTTCGAGTCTCATTTTCAGCTTGAAAGATATTGGGCAATTGTAATTTTATAGAAAATCCGCTATACTGAAAAGCAGAGTATAGTGGATTTTTTATGTTTTTATGGAGGTTCGTATGGTGAGTACCTTAAAATTGCCGGTAGGAATTGAAAAGATTGTAAAGAGAAATTTACGTTACTGTTCACACGCCACTATCCCGCGAGGTGTTTTGGCATGAATATGCAAAAATCCCGAGACATACAAGCCAAAATTCCATTGCCGCAGGCAATCTGGAATGAATTTTGGCTAAGTTACTGTGAACGGAGTGAACAGTAACAAATTTACTTGACAATCTCGGGCCTATCCTTTAATATAACTTTTGGATTATACCAAATAAATAATGACCGGGAATCTATCAAGAAGAATGGTTGATTTCCGGTTTTCTTATGTGGACATCATGGTCAGGAGTGCACGCAGACTGGATGGAACAGGACGGACCGGATATATCTATAATTGGAAAAATGGACATATACAGATGCGAAACCATGCAGAGACTGGCACTGTAACAGGCGTCAGCATTGGCATAAACCGATGTAGGGGCGAGAGCTTTTACGCGTGGTTTCGTATCTTTTTTAGTATAAAGAGGTATCTTTTTTACATGAAAGGAGCTGAGTATAATTGGCAGAGATTTCACTTGAACTGAAGGAGATAAAGAAAAGTTTTACAGAAGGCGAAGCAGTTCTGGATAATATCAGTCTTGAGATCAGTAAAGGGGAGTTTATTACTTTGCTGGGATCTTCGGGATGCGGCAAGACGACAACATTGCGAATCATTGCCGGTCTGGAACAGCCCGATGCAGGAAGTGTCTGGCTGGATGGCAGGGAGGTGACAGGTCTGGAGCCGAACCAGAGGGATGTGAATACGGTATTTCAGAATTATGCCCTCTTTCCGCATATGAATGTTGCGGAGAATATTGGCTATGGTCTGAAACTGAAAAAAGTTCCTAAGAGTGAGATCAGGAAAAAAGTTTCTCAGATGCTGGAACTGGTGCAGCTTGAAGGATATGAAAAAAGAAAGCCTTCCGAACTCTCGGGCGGTCAGAAACAGAGAGTTGCCATTGCGAGAGCACTGGTGAATAATCCCAAAGTACTGCTTCTGGATGAGCCGCTGGGAGCACTGGATCTGCAGCTTCGTCGTGCGATGCAGATAGAACTGAAGCATCTGCAGAAGAAACTGGGAATTACATTTATCTATATCACTCATGATCAGGAAGAAGCTATCAACATGTCTGACAGGATTGCGGTGATGAAGGACGGACGTATTGAGCAGATCGGAACACCGGATGAGATCTATAATCATCCAAAGACCAGTTATGTAGCAACATTTGTAGGAAATGCCAATATCCTGCATGGGGCTGCAGAGAGAATTCAGGGAGAGAATGCAATCGTAAAGATTGGAAATGACAGGGTAATTGTAAAGCTTGAAACAAGTCAGCAGAATACAGAGGATACAGGGGTAAAACAATACCTGTCAGCCGGAGAAAAAGTAACTCTGGCTGTGAGAAGCGAAAATATATTGTTACAGGAAACTGCTGTAATCGGTGATACCGGTACAGATTACAGAGACGCTGTTGATATAAGTGTGGCAGACGGAAGTTTGGATGCACATAATAAGAATAGTGTATCAGGTTTACAGGCAACTGTTACAGAGAAGAATTTCGCAGGAGGTCAGCTTCGTGTAACTCTGAAGCTGAGCGATGGTACACAATTGATCGCCAGCAGATACGGAATCGACGCATCCGTCGCAGAAGGCCAGACAGTAAGATGCAGTTTTCTGCCGACAGATGCAGTACTGGTAGACAGGGAGGACATTCATGAAGAAGCGTAGAAACCGTTCTGACAGTTCTGCATGGATGGCACTTCCACTGTACATTTTTACCATTGTATTTGTGGTATGCCCCCTTATCTATATGGTGGCGCTTAGTTTTGCTACGCCGTCCAGAGGATTTGGGGTGACCTGGAAATTTACGCTGGACAATTACAGAAATATTCTGGAACCTGTATATCTGAACACATTTGTGGAATCACTGAAACTGGCATTTACCAGTACGATAGTGATTGCTTTGATCGGTTATCCGTTCGGGTATTTTATGGCGAGGCTGCCGGAGCACAGAAAGAAAAAGGCACAGCTTCTATTGTCCACGCCGTTCTGGGTAAATTCCCTGATCCGTCTGTATGGCTGGATCATTATTCTGCAGAAAAAAGGACTTTTGAATTTTGTATTGATAAAACTCGGGATTATTGAGAAACCGCTGTCCATCCTGTACAGCTATCCGGCAATTGTGATCGGTATGATTTATGTGCTTCTCCCGTTTATGATCATGTCTGTATACTCCAGCGCAGAGAAGCTGGACTGGTCTTATGTGGAGGCTGCCAGAGATCTTGGGGCATCCAGACTGCAGGCATTTTTTACTATAACACTGAAGCTTACACTGCCTGGGCTGCTTTCGGGTGTGATCCTGACGTTCGTGCCATCCATGGGACTGTTTTTTATTGCAGATATCCTGGGCGGAAATAAAGTGGTACTTGTGGGAAGTCTGATACAGGATCAGATGACAAGAGGAAGTAACTGGCCCTTTGCAGCAGCACTTGCTGTGGTGATGATGGTACTTACAACTGTACTGATCATGATTTACAGGAAAGTGACAAATGCCAGAGAACTGGAGGGAATCGGATGAAAAAGAATTCAAGATTTGCCGGATTTTATATGGGGCTGATTTTCTTTCTGATGTATCTCCCTATCGCGGTAGTGATCGTTTTCTCCTTTAATGAATCCAAACTGCCGGTGAAATTTACGGGCTTTTCCCTGAAATGGTATCAGGAACTGATCCATGACAGGGCAATGTTGGAAGCGTTGGTGAACAGTCTGATCCTTGGGGTATTAAGCTGTCTGGTTAGTGCAGTGATCGGTACTCTGGGTGCAGTTGGGTTATCAAGGATTCACTGGAAGTCAAAAGGGGCGCTGGAATACATTTCCATATTGCCGTTAATGATACCGGAGATTATCCTTGGTATGGTGCTGATGGCGTTCTTTTATATGCTGAACCTGCCCTTTGGCATGCTGACACTGTTAATAGGTCATACGGTATTCTGTGTGCCTTATATTCTGATGGAAGTGAAGGCAAGACTGGCAGGCATGGATCCGGCACTGGAAGAGGCAGCCAGAGATCTGGGGGCAGGACCTTTCCGGGCTTTCCGGGATATTACGCTGCCCTTAATTATGCCGGCGGTAATTTCAGGTTCGCTGCTTGCGTTTGCCATGTCTATGGATGATGTGGTAATAAGTATTTTTGTAAACGGACCGCGTCTGTCTACGCTGCCGATCAAGGTGTACACACAGCTGAAAACAGGGGTGACGCCGGAGATCAATGCGTTGTGTACCATTCTGCTGGCAGCTACACTGGTTATTTTTATTGTTTATTCACTGATAACAAAGAAGAAAAAATAAATGATATAGCTTTTAGGAACATTCTGAACAGCCGGTCAATGCTTTTGGAACAGCCGGATTATAAAAAACAGAGAAAAATACATTCAGAGGAAGGAAAAGATGATGAACAAACTGATTGAGTTAAAAAATCTGACCAAGAATTTTGATGATCAGCAGGTTTTGCGCGGCATCAATCTGGATATTTACGAAAAGGAATTCCTGACGCTTTTGGGACCCAGCGGATGTGGAAAGACAACCACTCTTCGAATCATTGCAGGCTTTGAAGAACCAAGTGACGGAGAAGTACTGTTTAACGGGATTGAGATTTCCAAGCTTCCCCCGTACAAGAGGGAGGTTAATACTGTGTTTCAGAAGTATGCTCTTTTTCCTCATTTAAATGTGGCGGAGAACATCGGTTTCGGGCTGAACCTGAAGAAGGTCGATAAAACTGTCATCGCTCAGAAGGTGGAGCGTATGCTGAAGATGGTTGGTCTGGAAGGCTTTGGGAAAAGAGATGTAACTCTGCTCTCCGGTGGACAGCAGCAGCGAGTGGCCATTGCCAGAGCTCTGGTAAATGAGCCGAAGGTTCTGCTTTTAGATGAGCCTCTGGGTGCACTGGATGCAAAGATCCGTAAACAGATGCAGGTAGAATTAAAGAAAATCCAGCAGGAAGTTGGCATTACTTTCATTTATGTTACCCATGACCAGGAAGAAGCCCTGTCCATGTCAGATACGGTTGTTGTTATGAATAACGGTGAGATTCAGCAGATCGGTTCGCCTACAGATATCTACAATGAGCCGGAAAACCGTTTTGTTGCAGGCTTTATCGGTGAATCCAATATTATCGAGGGAACCATGATCCGTGATTATCTGGTTACTTTTGACGGATTTGAGTTTGAATGTGTGGATAAGGGATTTGAAGATAATGAAGAGATTGAAGTTGTATTAAGACCTGAGGATCTGGATATCGTAGATCCCGGTCAGGCAAAGATCAGGGGGATTGTGCGCAATATTACCTTCAAGGGCGTGCATTATGAGATCCTGATCGAGACAGAGCTTCGTACTTATATGGTTCATACCACAGATTATGCGGAAGTCG
>UMGX01031402.1_pt1 | contig 17075 bp, 10 predicted proteins | sample 1965411 | NCBI WGS metagenome assembly UMGX01 (sample SAMEA4836086, study PRJEB28245) | human gut metagenome | biome: gut microbiome; material: fecal sample | place: Denmark | collected 2008 | reverse complement strand
CCGCCATCAGCTGGAAATACGGCGTGCCGCCATATTCGATGAGCCGGAGCAAATCGGTTTCGAAATCGTAGGAAAGGTTCAGCGGCGCGCCGGCGTAGGCCGCGTAGCCGTGGAAAACCAGCTGATAGAACGGCACCGTTTCATCGGTCATGTCGAAGCCGCTGTCGGTAAAGGGGGCGTTCAGCACCACGTCGGCATACGGCATCATATAGGCGAAGCCGCCGGTGATCATCAGCGAATCGTATCCGGCAAATTGATCCTTCAGCAGCCGGCGGATAATATTGGAAGCGGTTTCCCGGTCGATGGGGGCCCCCTTGGTATAGTCGGCGTAGAGGTTCTCTCCCATGTCGTTCAGGCACAGGCCGGAGATGCCGAGAGCCCCGTAGGCCTTGTTGAAGGATTGCGCCACGCCGCCCAGGGCGGCCGGGGACAGGATGCTGTCGTAATCCTCCCCCGTGCGGGTCACCATATCGTAGTAATAAGCCTTGGCGTCCTTCTGATCGATTTGCATGGCTGCCATACGGAAGACATTAAACCCTTTCGCCTGGGGCGGTGTGGTCAGGAAATTTACGGCCGGATACAGACCCACGTTCGTCCGGCGGGTATAATCCCGCAGGGCGGTCAGTCCCTTTTTGCCTCCGACAGCGCTTTCCACCTTCAGGGAGGCAGGCAGATCCTGCCGCAGCCCGCCGTTCATCCAGCCGCTGTATTTCAGCTGAATATTGGTAATCCCCCGTCCTTGCAGCTCCTCCAGGATTTGTATCGCCTGCTCTGTCGTGGTCAGGCTCTCCATCCCCTGGTACTTGATGCCGAAGGTGGATTTCAGCTTATCCACCGCCCCCAAAAGCTCCAGGTTGAACGGGAGGCTCTCCCCCGCCTTCAGCGGCTGCAGCCCGTCTTTTTCAGTCAGATACTGTCGGTAATAACCGGCCATCCCCACATAATCGGCCTGCGCGCTGTCCAGAAAAGCGTACCGCAGCCGCAAATCCCCCTGATAGGCGATATCCTGGATGCCGATAAGCTTGCTGGCGTTTTCCATGGCGCCGATGGATACGTTTTGATACGCATGGGTGGCAAAGGACGCGTACACCTCGTTGAAAGAGCTGTAGGGTCCCGCCCGGTTGGCATGGATGGAAGCCAGGGCCGCCCCGTCCTCGAGAATAGCCAGGAAGCCGTCGTCCCCGTCCTTCACGCCAAACACCGGCAAGCGCACCTGCTGGACTTTGGGGCTCGCGCTCTTGACCTCCAGGGACTTGTCGAAGCCGTAGACGCTGCCTACATAGCTGGTGGTGGAATATTTGCCGCTGCCGAACTCGATGAGGGCCCCGCTGCCGTCCGGCACCAGCAGATACCCGCCCTCCGTGGCGGAACTGCCGCCGAAATGGGGCAGCACCGCGATTTTCAGGGGGAGAATACCCGCCGGACAGGCCACCTCGGCCATGGGCACCCGGACAATCAGGGATTCATCCTCCAGCGCGTAGCGCAGGGTGATGGTGAACAGCTCGACCTTCTGGCCATCGGTGTCCGCGGTCTTGTTGTCCATTAAATGGTAGGTTACCGTCAGGCCGTCCTTATCCGCCTGCATATCGAAAGTCCCCTGGGCGACGGAGGCGTTGTAGCTGTCGATCTGTTTGAAGTTCTGGCCGTCCAGATATTCCACCAGCAGCTGGGCGTAAAACAGGTTGCGGGCGTCCTCGTCGATTTCCGTGTCTTCGTCGATAGTCGGCGTGTTGGAGAACCAAACCCGCCCCGTGCGGCGGTCGCTCACCGCCACCGCCGCGCGGGCCTTATCTGCGTAAAGGGTCAGGAACCGGCTTTCGCAAACAGCCTCGTATCCGTCCAGCAAGGCGGCGTATTCCTCCTGCGGCTGCGCAGCGTACACGGTTTCCCCGGGGTAATTGGTGAAGGAGAATCCGTCCGCCTGCGTCCGATAGGCAGCCAGGTCCAGCGTTTCCTTCCCCGCGCCGCACCCGGCCAGGGAAGCCGCCATCGCCGCCGCGGCCAGCACCGCGCCCAGTTTTCTTGTTATCCTCATAGGGTTGCCCCCGCCTTTCTATCCAGGTAGACGTTACGTGCGCAGTGCCAGCTCCTTGTACAGGGAGTATACAAAACCGACAAGCTGGCTGAACAGATTAAAAAACAGCAGGCAGATGAACACCAGCGCCAGCATGGCCACGATGGTCACCAGCACCGTGCCCAGCATCTTGCCGATGGTGTACTGGTGGATGGTCATCACGCCCGCGAGCAGCAGGCCGAAGAACCACAGGTACGCGACGGTCAGCGCCGCGTTCATATATACCTGCTCCGAATAAGCCGCCAGATTGGACAAAATGGCCACCGGCAGGGGGATAATCACCAGCGGCAGGCAGGCGTATCCGGTCATCATCACGATGTCCTTGAATGTCCCCTCCCCCTGCATCAGGGTGGTCACCGACCAGTTGGACACGCAGAACAGGAGAAACACCAGCAGGATTTTGTTCACCTCGAACACCACGTCCATCGGCGCGAATTTATCGGGGTTGAACAGGAACGCCGTAAACTGCTTGGATAGGATATTGGTCACCACCACCAGGGCGAGAATGACCAGGGACACCCGGATATCGCCTTTCTTTTCCCTTTTCATATCCCAGAAGCCGTCAAAGGGGTGCGCCAGGATGTGGAAAGCGAATTTTACTTTTTCCTTCACGCCTTCTCCCCCCTGTTCGTTCCCTTCTTTTTTCGCCGCCAGAAGCGCCAGCCCCACCAGCCCGCGGCCAGCGCCACAACAGTGATAACCGCCGGGCCCAGCCATTTTGCCGCCGTTTCCCTGCGGAATTCGGAAAACGCCTTGTTATAGCCAGTGGTGTTGGTAATTTTGTCTCCCCGGAAATTGCCCAGTTCGAAATAGTCCATGGCCTGCTTGTACTGGCCCCGGCGCAGGTAAACCTTTCCTATCTGGGTGTAGGCCAGCTCGAAATTGGAATTCTGCTTAATGACCTCGTTCCAAATGTCCACGCTTTCGTCGTACCGGCCGGTATTGTAGGCCTCGTCGGCCTCAGAAATCATCTGGGCGTAGGCCGTCCGGCGAAATACGGTGATGCGGGGATTCCCCTGATCCGCCACCAGCACGTCGGTGCCGTTTACCTCGATGGCCGAGGGGGTGGCGAAGGTACCCAGCTGGGTGCCGATGCCACCGAACACATAAAACAGAAAGCCCTCGTTGTTGTAGACGAAAATCCGGCCCCGGTTGGCATCCAGCGCGTAGATGAGCCCGCTCGCGTCGCTGGCGATGTCCACAAAGAGGGAGCCCGTCGTTTTCTCGTCCGTCCCGGCGGGGAGTACGTCCCCGATAACGTCGGTGTACCCGTTGCGGATGAGCACGTCCTTTCCGGACAGGTTCAGCCGCTTGATGGGGTCGCTGTTGTCCGCCTTGGAAACGGTGTAAATCAGCCCCTCCCCATCCTGGGACAGGTTGGTGTATTCCACCGGCAGGAACTGCTCCAGCTGCGCCCGCTGTTCCTTACTCATGATTTTCTTCCACAGCTTGGTCACCGGGTCGTAGGTCACCTTGTTGCCGCCCACAAAGGAGATGAAGCGCCCGTCGCTGTCAATCTGCATGATGCCCTGGTATTCGTTCTGTACCAGCACATACATGTTCCCGGATGCGTCCACCACGATGCGGGTGGGCAGGAACATGTAATCCTCCTCCTGGTTCTCGCCCAGCGGCCGGATGCCTTCGTACTTACGCACCAGCTTGTAGTTCTGATCCAGCACCAGAATCCGTTTTTGCTTGGTGTCGCACAGATAGATGCTGCCGTCGTCCGTTACGAAAATCCCCTCCGGCCCGCCGAGGAATTCGAAGTTGCCCTCCTCATCCTCCAGGGTGTCGATGCTGGCCTTGAGCTTATACTCCTTGTCCAGCACCAGCAGCCGGTTGGCAGAGCTGTCGGTGATATAGAGGTTGCCTTCCTTGTCGAAGCACATGCAGGTGGGGGTCACCAGCGGGACACCGATGGTGGCCTTGTCGATGGTGAAGGCCGGATAATAGGGCGTCGGGCAGAACTGTGCCACCGCCTCACCCGTCTGGGTAGAATAGGTATAGCTGTCGTAGGGCACGAACGCCAGGCAGGAAAAGCTCCCGACGCCGCCCAGCAGCAGGGACAGGAAAACCGCAAGCAATTTCTTCATACGCCATGTTCCTTTACAGTAATCGGACGGGTTATTCCTTCATGCCGGAGGTGGACATGGTCTCGATAATCCGGCTCTGCGTGAAGATGAACAGCAGCAGCGGCACCATCAGGATGATGACACTGACCGCCGCCCCCGCCCCCGCGCGGATAATGCCGCCTCCCACGATTTGGTTGAGAGCATAGGGCAGGCTTTTAAGCTCCTCCCGGTAAATATAGGTGGTGTTGGCGTTGTTCCACAGCCCCTGGAAGGAGAAGATGGCCAGCGTCAGCCAAGCAGGCTTGACATTGGGCATCACGATTTTCCAGAAAACCGTAAAGGTACTCGCCCCGTCGATATGGGCGGACTCAATCAGCGCATCGGGAATCTGAGACATAAACTGCTTCATGATATACAGCCCCAGACTGGTTCCCAGCGCCGGCAGGATGATCGCCAGATAATTGTCCAGCATCCCCAGGGTGGAGATGGTCTGGTAATTGATGATGTCCGACACCGTGGGGGCGAACATCAGGGAGGTGACAATGATGGTGAAAATCACGTTGCCGCCCTTCAGGTTCATCTTGGCCAGCGGGTAGGCGCACATGGAGGCCACCACGATATGCCCCACCGTGCCCGTCACTGAAACAAAAACGCTGTTGAATATGTACCGGATAAAGGGCACCCAGGTGGAAGACATCAGCGAGGACAGCTGCCGGAAATTGTCGAAGGTGGGGTTCATCACGAAAAACCGAGGCGGGTAGATGAACAGCTCGTTGAGCGGCTTGACCGATTGGAGAAAAATGAGCAGGATGGGCAGGGCGCTGTACACGGCAAAGCCCGCCAGGAAGAGGAACATCAGCACATTGCCCGCCCGACTCCGGTTGAGCAGCTTCGCCCGGCGGGGGTTTTTAGGGAATTTCATAGGGGACTGTCATCCTTTCCCGTCCAGCGCGGGGAGGGTATCCCCGCTCAAAATTCCTGTGGAATTTTATGCCCCTATTCAAGTGGGGGCCTTGACTTTTTTTATTTGCCGATCCGGCCGATGAATTTCTGCGCCAGCTTGTTGGCGAAGAGCGAGAACAGGAACAGCACGGTGGCAATGGCCGAGGCGTACCCCCGTTCATACCGGATGGTGCTGTAATCCTGCAGGTGATGCATGATGGTATGGGTGGCATAGTTGACCGAGGGGAACCCGGTCATGACGGTGGCCACGTTGGCGGTGGTGAAGGTGGCGGTGATGGCCAACACGGCGCTGAGCATCAGGTGCGGCGCCATCATGGGCAGGGTGATGTACCACAGCTCCTGAAACCGGTTTTTGATGCCGTCCAGGCTCCCCGCCTCGTAATACTGGCGATCTACGGTGTTGAAACCGGCCCGCAGGGTGAGGAAGGAGGTGCCCAAGCTGACCCACAGCTGTACGATGATGACCACCATCATCATATACTTGGGATCCCGGGTCCACTGGATGGGATCGCTTATCAGCCCCATTTTCAGCAGGATGCTGTTGAGATACCCGTAAATGTCCCCGTCAAAGACGATGAGCCAGATGGTAAACACCGCATTGGACAGGGTGGGCGCGTAAAACACCACCGTCAGGATGGTGCGCCAGGGGTTCCGGAACTCGTTGACCATCCACGCGAGGAACAGACTCAGCAGATAGCTCAGCGGCCCCACGATGATGGACAGCAGGAAGGTGTTTTGCATGGCGGTCAAAAAGACCGAATCGTTGAAAAACAGCTTGACGTAGTTCTCAAAGCCCAGAAACCGCGGGGCCTCGAACACGTTATAAGTCGTGAAGCTCAGCCCCATGGACATGACTACCGGCCATACCGTAAAGGTGAAAAACACCAGCAGGAAGGGGAGCATCAGCAAGTATCCCTGGTAATTCTTTTTCAAATAGGTGAGATGAGGTTTCGCCACCGCTTGCCATCCCCTTTCCTCAGTCCAGCCCGAACTTCTTGCGCATGGACTGCACTTCGTCGTTGATCATTTTGTTGTAATCCATGATGGTTTCCCGGGGCACCAGCCCGTTGTTGATGACAATCATGGCGCTGCTGACAATATACCGGCTGGTCATGTAGCCGCCCGGTGCCTCCGGCATGGCCTGGGTGTGCTGGCATTGGCTGAGGATGGCCTGCAGCTCGGCATTGGACCAGGGCAGCATCCGCAGCGCCTCCAGGTTGGCGGTGGGATACCGGCCGGAGGGGCCCTGGATGCTCTCGATTTCCGTGCCGAAATCCACCTGGGCCTCGGTGTCGGTCCACCACTTGAGGAATTCCCAGGCCGCCTGTTTGTGCGCGCTGTTGCTGAAGATGACGCAGCCGGTGGAGGTACCGGACACGGTGGCGTCCACGCTGCCGTCCTCCTTCACGGTGCCGGGCACCTGGGCGAAGCTCCACTGCCCCTTGATTTCCGGGGCTGCGGCCTGCAGATTGGCGTAGAAGGTATACGGCATGAAAACGATGGGTGTCTCGCCGGTGCGGAAATAGGTCAGATGGTTCAGCTTCTTGCTAACCTTGTACTTGGTGTAAAAATCGGTGAACTGCTTGAAGGCCTTCAGCGCCGGATCGCTGTCCAGCACGCTCTTGGTCAGCTCTTCGTCGTAGACCGTGCCGCCCTGCTGATACAGCAGCGTGGTGAACATGTCGATGTTGTTTTCCTCGATGTTCGGCAGCCCGATGCCCATATGCTTGTTCTGCAGCTTGGGCAGCAGCTCATACACATCGTCCCAGGTCTTGGGCACCTCGATGCCCATTTCCCCTAAAATGTCCTGCCGGTAGAACATCATGTAAAAGGTGTATTTGTCGGGCAGAGCGTAATACTTGCCCTGGTATTGAAACTCGGTGAGAGCCTGGGGATGGAAGCGGCTGATGACCTCCTGGAAGCCGGGGAAGTCGTTCAGCTCCTGCACCGCGCCACGGTAGGCGTAGTTCATGGGCAGCGAGCGATCCAGCGTAATGGCGATATCCGGTCCCCGGCCGGCCGCCACGGCGGGCAGCAGCACGCCGAGATCCACCAGCCGGATGTTGACGCCGATTTTCTTCTGCGGGGTGAAGCCGTTGTTGATGATGGCCTTGATGGCCTGCGCCTGATCCCGCCCGGTGCCGAGCCAGAGGGTGATGGCCTCGGTATTGCCGCCCTCGGCGCCCTCGCTGATGGCGTTATAATCCACGAAGAAGGAGATGAAGAAAGATTTTAGATCATACCAGAGCTTGCCGAAGAATCCGGCCTCCGCCCGGCCGGTGTCCCCGTCTGCCGGAATCAAATCGATGGTATCGATGAGCAGGGGCTGATCGGTGGAGGACAGCAGCCAGGAGGACAGGTTGCTGATGTTGATGCGGAAAGCGTCCAGCCGGGCGGGCAGGGTTTCGATGTCCTTGATGAAGCTGCGCAGCTGCACCTGGATCTTCTCCATGTCGCCGTAGCCGTCGCCCTTGGTGCCCACCATGTCCAGATAATCCTGCTTGATGGTCTCCAAATCCTTGTCCATGGCGGCAATTTGCTCCGCCGCCTGGGGCAGCGCCAGCCCGATGTTGTAATCCCGATCGGCGTCTGGATAGGACCCGGTCAGCATGAACACGTCCTTGTACAGGCCGTTGAGCCGGCCCACCACCTGGTTAAGGCGTTCCAGAATATCGCCGATGGGCCCCACGTTGTTTTCCAGCCGCAGGGTATGATCTCCCGCTGTCAGTTCAAACTGAAACACCGTGTCCCCATCCCCGAGAACATAATTCTGAAAGCCCAGGGCATAGGGAAATTCCAGCCGATTGGCCTCATAGAATGGCACCTCGCCGTCGATGGTCAGGCGGCGGCTGCTGATCTGCCCGGGATTGTAGTCCTGTTTGCCCCGGATCACGATGCTGTACAGCCCATCCTCCGGCACATGGAATGCCCATTCGATGTACTGCCTGGGGGAGCGCCAGTTGATCCCCCCCATCATGTTCATCCGAATCTGGCTGCCGGATACCGGAGAATTCAGAGGGCTGGAATTGTCGCTGGTGGCATAGAGGGTTTTGTCGGACGTAAAGGCGGCGTCCTCCCCCTCGATATGAATGGTTTCGGCCGCCTTGCCGGCGGTGTATCCCTTGCTGACCTGCGCATAGGACGCCTCGTCCTTTTTCTGATAAAAGCGGATGCTGTCCAGGGCCATGGGCTCCCGCACCGCCTCCAGGCGCAGCGTGTTCTTCCCTTCCTTCAGGTAGACAGCCAGCGGCTCCGACACATTGAACAACGAGCCGGACAGCGTGACGGTTTCGAACCGGGGCGCCTCGATCTGCACCGGGCGCAGCTCGTTGCCCATCTCGTCCCGCTGCCGTTCCTTCTCGGCGGCGGTGTATACCCGGTTGAGGGAAACGGCATACAGGTCGTCATAGGGAACCTCTCCGTTGATAAGGACGTTCCGCTCGATGGCGTTGCCCTTGCCCTCCAGTGGGCAATACCGCAGGGCGATATGATAAAGTCCGGCCTGCCGGACGTCAAATTCCCATTCAACAAACCCTTCGCTTCCCGTGGCCAGGACGTCCTTGACGCCCTCCAGCTCGGGCAGCACCTTTAGAGCCTTATCATTCGTATCGGTGTATTCGCTGCCCCTCACCACGATTTCTTCGTCAGGCCGGGCCGCGTCCTTGTAGGTCTGCTTATATTCGTAGTAGGTGGAGGGATCGGCGCTGCCCGCCGGCTCCGCAGCCACTGTGGAGCCGAACAGCAGCAGAGCCGCCATAGCCGCGCAGCCGAACCGTATCGCTGGTTTTTTCATCATCGATCCATGTCCTTTCCGCATAATACAACGGATATGAAAAAGGAGCGCCGGCCGCCGCGCAGCTCCGCAGCGGATCGCGTACCCGGCGGAATTCCCGCCGGGTACGCATGGATGGCTGCCGCGCAGGCCCATTATTTTACAATGGTGCCGTTGTACTTTTTCGTCAGTTCGGTCTGCATTTTGGACTTAACGCTGTCCACGGCGCTCTTGACCGATTTGCCGTTCAGAATAGCGGGCCAAAGCTCGTTCTGCAGGGTTTCGCTCAGGTTGTAGTTGTTGGCCAGGGTGTAGACCGGATGCTTGGCCTGGTATTCCAGCACCTTTTTGGCGTTGGCGTCCAGGCTGGATTTCAGGGCCTGATACAGCTCTTCCGTCTTACCATACATATCCACCCGCACCTTGCGGCTGGTGTCCCAATAGGCGGCCACATCTTGAATCGCCGCCACCACTTCTTTGGGATTGGAAATATCCCGCGGCACCACGAACATATCGGGCATAGTGCCGCTCGCGGTGACATAGTTCTTGGCCGCCGGCCCCTTGGGCATGTAAACCCAGCCGATGTCCGCCGCCGGAATGCCCATGCTCTCCATCACCGCGCCGTAGCGGGCGTGATACGGATACATGGCCACCTTGCCGGTAAACAGGGCATTGAAAGGCTTGTCGGTGATGGCGCCCAGCTCTTTGCCGTCCGGCACCGTATTGTCGATCATGTGCAGGTCGGCAATAAATTGAATGGCGTCCAGGGCGTTCTTGGAATCCAGGGAAATTTTGGGCGTGCCGTTGACGCCGGAGGAGATCAGGGAGCCGTTGTTGGAATATACGAATTCCAGCCACGGATCGCTGGAGGTGAAGCCCCAGTAATCGGGCTTGCCGTCGCCGTTGGTGTCCTGGGTCAGCTTTTTGCAGACGGCGCGGAAGGTCTGCCAGTTCCAGGTGTCCTTCTCCACATAGGTCCACAGGTCGGGCACGTTGAATTTGCGCAGCAGCGCCCGGTTGTACCAGATGCCGTTGCCCACCTCGTTGGGCGAATAGGGGATGCCGTACCGTTTGCCCTTGAATACGCCCAAGTCCTTCACGGAGCTTTCCTGCCAGGTGGGATCGCCCGCGAAATCGTAATAGGAGCTGACGTCCAGTATGGTTCCGGAATTGGCCGCGTTGGGAAAGATTTCGTATCCCCGCAGGTTCACCACGTCGTAATTGGATTTGCCTGCCGCATGGCCGTTGATCAAATCCTGATACAAGGACACGTATTCCTTTTTGATGAACTTGAAGGTGCAATGGTATTTTTCCTGGGTCAGCTTAATGCTCTCGTTATAGATATTGGTTTTGCTCATGTCCGGCACGCTTTCGCTGCCGATAACGATGACCCGGCCCTTCAAATCATAAACCGGCTCCTTGAAGCTGCTGCCCCCGCCGCCTTTTGTGGTGGTGGCGGTATGTCCCTGGTTGTTGCCGCCGGGCTTGCTGGCGTTGCCGCCGGGATTGGTGCTGTCTCCGTTCCCGCTCGCCGTGTCGCTGGGGGTGGAGGCGTCCTGCCCCGTCGGATCGGTGGCATCGCTGCTGCCGGATTCTACGGGCGCGCCCGACTCCGCGTCGGACGCCCCCTGGGAAACAGGGCTCGTGCTGCCGCCGGGTTCGTTGATTTTCCCGCCGCAGCCGGCGGCCGCAGTGAGGAACAGCGCGAGCACGGCCGCCAATATGGTCGCTTTTCTGCCGTATGCTTTCATAGCAATTCTCCTATCTTCCGTGATTCAGGCCTTCTTGCGGGAGAAAACGAAGCAGCCCGCCGCCCCCAGCAGCAGCAACGCCGCCGCCGCGGTTTTTCCGGCCTCTCCGGTGCCGGGACTCGGGGTGTTGCCGTCGGAGCTCTCGCCGCCGTCGCTGACGGTATTGTCGCCGCCGTCCTTCTCAGGGACAAAGGCGCCGGTCTCCACCGCCGTCAACTCCGGACCCAGCTCGCCGATGGTGAAATCCATAGTCAAGCCGTCGGCGTCGTGGGCGATACGGACATTGGTGTCGGTGAAATGGGTGGTGGCGCCGGTGAGCACCTCCACAGTCACATAGCTGTAGTCAGTGCCGTCCGCGCCGACAATTGCCAGTTCAAGCAGGCCCGTCTGCAGGCCGTCGAACCGGTACTGTCCCTTGCTGTTGGTCTTGTAAACGGTCTCTCCGTTCAAGGTCACGGTGGCACCGGCCAGCGGCTTGCCGTCTGGGCCGGTAATGGTGCCGCTGAGATCAAAATGGGTTACCACATCGTCGTATTCGTCGTCCTTGCCGGGCGCCACGCCATCCTCATAATCGGGAGCCTTGTCGCCGTCGTAGGTCACCAGGCCAAAGTCGTCGAAATACGCTTTAGAGCCGCTGGCGACTCCCTTCACCAGGGAGAACATGGCGATCCGGCTGATGTTGGACAGCTCGTCGGACAGGGTGCAGTTGGTGAAATTCTCGTTGGTCAGCGGGATGCGGACGTACCCTTTGAAGCCGGCGGGGATACGCACGGTGGGCACCTTGGTCTGGGTGCCGGCCAGCACGTGATCCGAATTGCCGACCACCGGCAGGTCGCTCCATTTTTCGGTGGCCAAATCGTACAGCTTCAAACCGGTGGCATCGCCGCTGAGCATTTTGTTGCCGTTGTTGAGTTGGATGTAGAACAGCTGCATCGAATCCGTCCCCGCCGGGCAGGCGTTCTCCACATAGAACTGGAGGTATTTCGCACGGCTCCAGTTGCTGGTTTTCACGTTGGAGGTGTTGATGGCAAAATTCCGGAACCCGCCGGCGGTACCATCCACAAACTTGACCATCAGGGACTTCTCGCCGTTGTTCTTAGCCTCGCCGCTGACCTCCACATTGCCGGGGTCGTTCTGGGCAAGACCAGCCTTGTCGCCATCCTCAAAACCCGTAAGGGGTTTGTAGGTCTCTCCCGTGTTCAGCTTGACATCGTCCGTCTTGATATAGTCGTCCACCGAGACAAGCTCGGTATCCTTACCGGCCACCAGGCCGAAATCATCCAGATACAGCACCGAGTTCTTGAGGCAGCCGGGCATCTGGAGGAACAGCTCCATCTTGGTAACGGCCGTCCGATCCGCCTCGCCGAAATTCTCAAAATTGTCTGCGTTCAACGGGATGCGCAGGAAGCCTTTGGTTTTGCCGGGAATCACCACGCCGAAATACGCAGGGTTCCCGCCGTCAACGATGGGCAGCTGGCTCCAGGCGTTTTCCGACATGTCGGCGAAATATACCGTCGCCTCTCTTTTCAGCTTGTAGGGGGTATCGCCAACCTTGAACTTGATGTCCTCGACAATCGCATTGGTGTCCGCCGTATTATCGATATAAATCTGTACGGCCTTGGCCTCCGACCAGTCGGTGTTGGCCTGCGCCTCGGGCAAAAAATTGGGGAAGGCGATGGCGTTGGCGCCCCCATTGTTAAAGGTCAGCTTGTAGCTCTTGGAGCCGTTCTTAGCGCCCTCGCCGGAGAAAGCTCCCACAGCCGCGTTCTCCGAGCAGCCGAAGGTCACGCCCTGCTCCTTTTCAAAGCTGTTGAGCTCCTTGTAGGTCTGCTCATCCTGCAGGGCCACGTTCTTGCCCGGATTCTCCACAAAGGGGAAGTCGGTGGGTTCCCCCTCGTCGGAAGGGAACACATTGTCCGCCCCGGCCACCAGGGCCAGATTCTTAAAGGTAGCCGTGGATCCGGCCGTCGCATGCGGGGTGTTGGCGTAGATTTCCAGAGTGCTGGTATCCAGATTCAGCACATAGTTGTCGTTGTCCACATTGCCGCCGGTCAGGATGCTCAGCGGGATCCGCAGAATGCCCTTCGAGCCTGCGGGCACGGACAAACCGGGGGCTTCGTAAAGCTGCGCTTTCCCCACTGTAAGACTCGACCATTTTTTTGTACCGTAATCGTAAAAGGCCGAACCCGAATCGCCAAGAGTCAGCACACGATCATACCCGGTACCCGGCGCCGTAATCTTGATATAGAACAAATCCAGCGGCGCATCGGAGGTGTTTTCCACCTCGAACTGGATGTACTTGGCCGTGCTGCGCTCCTGCGCGCCCTTATCCCCGGCAAACTGTACGGTAAAGCTCTTGTGGGTGTTGGCCACGCTGAAATCCCCCGAGAACTCCAGGGTCTGGGCGCCGAAGCCCTGAATCAGCCGGGCGGTCTGCCCTTCCAGCAAAGCCGCTTCGAAGTCCGGATCCGCCGTGTAGTCCGGGAGGGCGGGCTCCTTCTCATCCTCCGCTATCAAACCAAGATCATCGATGAAAACGGTAAAATTTTCGGCTGACACAGGCGGAGCCTGTACATACAGAATGAAACGGCTGACATTGGTCATGCCCGAGGCCTGGTATCCCGCGTATGTATCGCTGTTCAGCGGAATCCTCAGCATTCCTTCCGCGCCGCCAGGCAGCTCGACGCATGTGTTCGTGACATCCGGCGATGCAGACTGCGTCACCGTGATTTCCGACCACGCTTTATCCTTCAAATCGTAGAATTTGACTTTCGCTCCCAATTTCATAGAAACTTTGGTTCCATCCGCAGAAGCCAAACGATAATCCATGCTGTTCAGCTGCACCGGCGTGGCATTCGGATTGCGGACATACATTTGCAGGTAGGCCGCTTGGGACCAATCCTTTCCCACATCCGGATTATCAAACTGCATGCAGAATATTTTGATAATATTTCTGTTCTCTCCAGAAGAACCTTTGGTGTGGACGACTTTTGCCAGCTTGGAGCCGTTGTTCGGTGACAACGTGCTGTAAAGGAGTTCACCATCGGATTTCCTGTCAATATCCGCCTGACGAATTCCCGTCCCTTCAAAGCCCGTGAGCTCCTTATAGTACTGGCCCTCTTCCAAAAGGATATTTTTCTGCGTCGGATTTGCCGTATAGCCCTCCGGCGTTCCCTCGGCCGCTGCGGGAGTAAAGGTCATGACGGCCACGGAGCCTAGCAGCAGGCTCAGGGACGCCAACAGGGAAATTTGTCTTTTCGCCATGTCTTCTCATACACCTTTCTCTTGATAATCGGTAAACCGCCATACGATGCCTTTCCGTACAAATGCCGTCGAGTCCCTCCTTTGCTGCTCAATTGACTTGTCAACTTTCCAAAGCCGAGAGCAATCAGCGGAAATCGCTATACCGGTTTTGCAAATAATACCTAGATCCCATATGCCTTAACATCATCTTCCATAAATTACGTCAAGGCATTTGCCTGTTTCTAGTATAGCTTCTTTTTTTCGCGTTTTCAATAGCCTTATCAAATTTATTATGTGGAAAATTTGAGGTTCATATGATTTATCATATTTATTTTATCGTTTTAGTTATTTTGACTAACATATGGCGTTTTTAAAGATTCTATTTCACTATGTTGTCAAATTCCTACTTTGCTTACCAAATAAACTCCGCCCACATGCAAATTTTTTTAAAAACAATTGACAATCCACAGAAAAAGGATTATGATAATACCAAAGAATTCGATAAGTCAATTTCGTTAAAGTGAGGGGTTGTCATGGAGACCATTCCCAAATATCGCGAGATCATGGATTACATACAGGAACAAATTCAAAATCATGTTTACCAGCAGAATGCCAAGCTTCCCACGGAACAGGAGCTGTCTGAACAGTTTGACGTCAGCCGCCCCACGGTTGTAAAGGCGCTCGATAGACTGCGTGATATGGGGATCGTCTACCGGGTGCAGGGCAGCGGCACCTTTGTCAACGAAGGCTATACAGCCGCCACCCAGCAGGGCTCCAACATCATTTCCGTCGTCCTCCCCTTTGCCCAATACCGGGATACGGCGCGTCTAGACGAAATGAACATCTTAAAAGGAATTGAAAAGCGGCTGAGCCAGCACGGCTTTTTCACCATGATCCACTACTGCAAGGATAACGGCGAGGATTTTATCGAAACCATCAAGGCCGTAAAATCTTCCTTAAGCGCGGGGATCATTGCGTATGTGGCTAAGGACGTCATGGACTGCGGCGAGGGCGAGATTTACGAGCTGTTCATGGGCGATTACCCCTTTGTCCTGGTGGATCAGCCCATTATTGGTATCAACTTGCCCTGCGTGCGTACAGATAACGTCAAGGGCGCCGTCATGGCGACGAAGCATCTGGTGGACTGTGGCTATGACACGATTTACTTCCTGTCGGATGTCAACCTCAACTACAACGAATCGATCCGGGAACGGTATATCGGGTATTGTCAGGTCGTGCAGAACTATAAAGGTCTGGTGAATTTTAATCACATTCTTATTACCTATCCCGAACAGGATGTTGCCCATATCACCGATATTATCCAACAGCTTCTGGATAAGCATAAAGGCCAGCGCATTGGCCTGTTCTGCACCGGTGACTATTTCGCCAGCCGTATTTACAAAATATTGCTTTCGCTAGGCTGCCGCACTCCGTCCCAGGTGGGCATCGTCGGGTTCGACGGCTTGGGTATTCAGCTTCCGGACAATAAGCAACTGACCACGATAGCCCAGAACTTTTATGGGATTGGCAAACTGGCCTCCGAAACCATGCTCCGCCGCCTCAGCGATCCCACCATGCCGCCGGATACCATTAAAGCGGAGGCGCGGCTCATCGAAGGCGAAACAACAGCCGTCCGGGAATAGACACACCATAAAACGGCGCGGAGGCTTTTTGAGCCTCCGCGCCATATTGTAAACAAGGAGTAATAGATATGCGAATGGAAGATGTGCTGGGTAACGATTACCGCCGGGAGCTCATAGAGGCAAGCGAGGCGGCCGACGGCCGGTTTTGCGCCGGGAAAAATGGCGTGGAGGCGATTTACACTCCGGCGGATCAAAAGGTGGACTTTATTGTGTACGCAAATCATGTCGACTGCCACGTCCGCTCCTCCCTCGGCTACCCTGCGGTGTACCCGTTGCGGCGGCCTTGCTGCCATCTTCCCGCCCGGGCGGTGTTAATGGACTTGGACGGCACCTCCGTGCATTCCGAGAGCTTCTGGATTTGGATTATTCAGCAGAGTGTCGCCCTCCTTCTCGACAATCCCCGTTTTTCCCTGGAAGATGCCGATCTGCCCTTTGTTTCCGGTCACTCGGTATCGGAGCATTTGCAGTACTGCCTAGATAAATATTGTCCGGATAAGACCGTGGAAGAGGCGCGCCAGGCGTATTTCAGTATCACCCGCCGGGAAATGGACGAAATTATGCACGGCCGTGGCCGGGAAGGCGCCTTCACCCCCGCCCCTCATCTAAAGGAGTTTCTTACCACCCTCAAACAAGCGGACGTTAAAATCGGTCTGGTTACCAGTGGTCTGACCGAAAAAGCTCTGCCGGAGATTGTCTCCGCTTTCCGTACCCTGGGGATGGGGGATCCGCTGAACTTCTACGACGCCATCATCTCCGCCGGCACAGCCCTGGGTCCCGGACAGGTTGGAACCCTTGGGGAGCTGGAGCCAAAACCCCATCCATGGCTCTACGCGGAAACCGCCCGCGTCGGCCTGGGGCTGGGCTGGGACAGCCAAAGTGTCTTTGCCATGGAAGATTCCTCCGCAGGCGTGGTGTCGGCCCGGTTGGCCGGCTTCCCCTGTATAGGCATGGAGGGCGGCAATATCCGCCAAAGTGGCGTGACCTGCCTGTGTCATACCATGTGCGGTGATTTGCTGGAGGCGCTACCCGTCATCCTGGGATAACCCAAACAAAAAACCGCGCGACGTGTCGTTTAGCATGCACGGTCTAAGCCGTAACCGATCGCGCTCAAAAAGTGCAAAATTCAACCCCAGCAAAAGCCAGAAAATTAAAAGCTTAATAATGCGGCATACGGAAATATAGGCCTTCCTGCGCCTCTGCTCCCTTAAGGCTGCCGATAAATGGGTACATCCCATACTACCGCTGACTACCTATTCCGGCGCCGCTTCCCGTCAATTTCTTCAGCCTGTGTTTCCATCCTCAGAAGAAAATATGCTTCCAGAGTTGCAAAAGAGCCCGCTGCACATCCACAGCGGGCTCTTTTGTGTATTTCCCCGGATCAGCATCTTCTACGCAATGTTCCGCTCACGGTTCTTCTACTGTCGTGTTTGGGATGGAAACAGGTGTACTCGCGAAACTCTACCAGTAAAAAGCCCGCCGAATCACTTCGACGGGCTTTTAGTGTTGGCATCTGTCTATTTTCCCAGGCCGCTTCCAGCCAAGTATTTTCGACGCTAT